>JGI20155J14468_10003317_pt1 | contig 11285 bp, 8 predicted proteins | sample COG_05_FD_14468 | JGI IMG/M metagenome (IMG submission 14468)
AGACGCGATGATGGAAGCGCAAAAGCTGTACAGAAGAACGTCTTTAAAGTCGTTCGCGACGACCTCGTCGTCTTCCTTTTCGAGAAGAAGAAGAAGAGGGAGCGTTGCAACTGCCGCCTCTTCCTCTTCGTCTGAATCGTCCGAAACAAAAGTCATCCCGGGAGACTATCGCATAGGGGCGACCTTGATTGCAATCTCCCTCTTTCTCGGCCCGGTGTGCCACTTGTGGTTCCCGCAGTGCGCGATACACGCGATACTCGGAGGTTTCTTATCCTTGCAAGCGTCGAGAGTTCGGTTTCGATTCAGCGAGACAGATTTGGACGTGGTGTTTATTCAACCGGGCGAGAGCGACGGAGAAGCGGCGAAGGCGGAGACGGATTCGTCCGGGGATAACAAGTTGCAAGGCGGCGGAGCGAATAAGTGGTCGTTTGAAAGCGTTCAGAATTGGGAGTTTTGGTTTCCCGGGTTTCCCGTGCTCGTGTATTATAAGGAGAATCAAACGAGAGAAGAAGGACAGCCGCACTTTTTTCCAATCATCATGGACGGGAAGAAGTTGTACGAGGAAATGTTGACGAAGATGCCGAAATCAGTCAACGAGAAACCGAACCCGAGCGAGTGGAATTTGTTGACGGCGTTTAAATCCACCCCGGTCGGGAGGAACATCATCGAGCAAATGAGCGAGGAGCAAGTGAAGTGGTGCGAAGAGACGGTTGGTTTGCCGTATTTCGACGAAAAGAAATAACAGTGTACATCTAATTTAACGAGAATAAAAAGAGAGAGCTTTGTTTTTTGTCGCACGCAGCGCTTGACGCGATATTATTATTGGTACAAAACGACAGCTACTACTACTACTATTACTACTCTTTCCTTTTCGAAAAGTTTTCCCCGTCGTGCGCTAACTTCTCCGCGCGAACTAAAGACATCAAGAACTTCTCCAACTGCGCTTGCGTTTTATCGTACGCCGGTTCCACGACGAACATTTTCAACATGTTGTGTATTCTTTCAATCGGCATGGACGGGAAATTCGTCAACATGCCCATGACGTATTGCTCGTACACTTTCATTTCCGCAGCTTCAACTTCCTCGGCGGAGGATCCCGCGCGATGCAAGAAATCGTCATCGTCGTCGTCGTTCTCTCCTGGACCACCACCGCCTCCATCGGTCGCGATCGTCGTTTTCAACGACCCCGTCGCTCGTCGGTGCTCCATCATTTTGTTGTTCGTCGCCGACGATGCCACGGTGTTCAATTCGTACGTCGCTTCGCTCGTTTCCGAAACCACTCCTCGGTTCATCCATAAAACCATTCGCTGTCGAACGGCTTTGGTCGTCGCATTCAAGACCTTCGCTAACTCCTCCGCCGTCCATTTTTCGCGCTCCGTGAAGTGGTACAAAATCGCCGCGTGTAACGGCGAAACGACAATTTCAAACGGTTTTTCGTTGATCAGAGAGACTTCAACGACGACGCGACCGAGCGAACGCATCCACGTCATCTTCCTTGGCGCTTTCAACTCGTGGTAGCGTTCTTCGTACGCACGCATGGCTTGGTCGATAGCCGGCGGGAGGATGATGTCGTTGTGCGCAGAAGGAGAAGGAGGCCTCGCGCCGACTGTCGTTCTTTTCATCCTCTCGTTTTCTCTTTCGCCCGATACTCCAGGATCCCGCGGCGGCGACGTCGATAAAGAGCGCGAAAGTAAAGAAGGCGTTCCCTCGTCGCCTTCTTCTTGATCGCGCAGTTGTTGTTGTAGTTGCGCATCGATATCGTCATCGAGCACGGACGCGTCGCCTTCCGGAGGAGGCGAAGTTGGAGCGGTATTCGCCGCCGCGGCAGCGGATGTCGGATCGTTCAATCCGTCCACTTCCTCCTCCTCCCCAACGTACATCTCGTTCGTGTTCATCGTCATTTGCACTGGTTCTTGCTCTTGTCCAAGTGACGGGACGATTGAAGGCGCGGAAACCGGGTGCGGCAAACTCGCCTGCGTCGACGCCGGCGCGACGATTGTTGCCGCGCTTTTGGCGATGTCTTTTGGCCAGAACAATTTTGAGAGAATCAAAGCTTGCACGGGACTTTCTTTCAACATTTCTGTCGTTCGAATACCTTCTTTCGCGAGTGGCGTGCCTTCTGCCGGTCGCGTTTTCACGTTCGCGTTCACTCGTCGCGAATCGTTCACGTCGCGCAACATGACCTCGCAATCGTGTAAATGCGTCTCGCCAAACTTATTCTTGAGCAATTCCAACGCGAGCGTTTCTCTCTCGGCGTCGTAGTTGGATTTTTGCAACAGCTTATCCGCGAGCATCAATCGGTATTCGTTCACGAACAACTCTTTCCCACCGTAAATACCAACGAGAAGACCGATAATGTCTCTCAATTGACGCCTTTTGCGCGAGCGGAGTTTCGTAGCTTCCGAAACAACCGGCTCCGGATCCCACGCGTCTCCTGGGAAACGCTTAAGAATCTTCTTCGGCGCTGATGCGCTTTTTCGCCCCGGGATCAAACTCTCAAGTTCACCGGCTTTTTGCAAGTTTTGGTGTCTTTGCTCTTGATGTTGTTGTTCTTGCTGCTGCTGCTGCTGCTGCTGTTGCATCTTTCTCGATTGTTCGCGAGAGAGGATGTCCACCGGTACGGGCGTTCCGAAATTCTTACCCCACGTCATGCCAGATTCCGTGCGATCCAAGACCAGATTTTGGAGCTGATCGACGCCAAAACTCGTCAGCGTTCGAGAGAGCTGTTTGCTCTCGTAATCCATTATGGCGTCCATTCCAGAATTTTGTGATTTTAAGAGAGACGTGGACTTTTTCGGAGCGGGGTAAAAATGTGCAAATTCGTCGAGGCCGCGGTCTTCGCTACCTTCGCTTTCGCTTTCGCTTTCGTCGCTACCGTTGCCGTCTTTGTTGTTCGCGCCTTCATCCGCATCGTCCATATCGTAATCTTCCACACCCTGGAAAGTATTCCTCATCTGCATCTGGTACTCTTGGTATTTTTTTCTATTCTCGTTCGCTTTAAACGCGTTAAATTCTTGTTCGTTAAACTGGTTAAAGCTCGCGCCGTCGTCCTCGTCGAGTTCGGAGGATTCGCTCTCGTCGCCGTCCTCGTCGACGATGTCGCCTCCGCTGGCTTTGCGTCTCCTTCGATCGTGATGGTGGGGGTTGGCGTCGTCGGCGTTGTCGTTTGTATTCTTCAATTCTTCTCTCGCCATGGCACCTAGCTCTGCGAACAATGCGTTCGCTGTCGATGCGTCTCCGCCTCCACCATCGCCATCGCCATCGTTGTTATCGTTGCGATCTCCGCTTCCGTCGTCCGTCAGCATCGTCACGACGCACCGAATGGTATCCTTTCTTTTCCTCAAATACTTCCGTATCGGTCCAGAAACTAAATCTAAAACTATTCCCGATGGATCTAAATCTCGCATCGTTTTAATCGTCCCTATGTATTGCGAAATTACATCCGCGGTTCTCGCTCCCGGATGTAACAAGCGTCTCCGCAGTTGTTCGTTAAAGCTGGAAACTAACGATTCTCGCAGACCAAACTGCCTGTCGTCACTCAAACACATTCGCAAATCTTTCACCGCGCCGAGCGAGTCTGGATGATCGACGACGATGTCAAACAATTCCTCGATTCGTAAAGCGCCTAAGTGTTCTTTGCTCGAGGAGATGAATTTTCGGTGGAACTGACTCGGCGCCTCGTTTCCAAACTGAACGGATTCAAATCCAAAAACAGTCTTGGCGATTTGTAACGGAACGACTCGAGAATACAACGCGACGCACTTCAGCGCGGAGGCTTTGAAGTTCGAGGCGGCAAATTTCAACGCGAAATGTTTGATCGCAAAATCGCTCGCAATCTCAAACGCTTCGTACGAGTATCTTTTAAAGTGCTTCAGAATGGCGTCTTTGTGAACGCGTTCGATTTGAGCGCACTCGAGTTTTCCCAACATTTTCGTCGGCGAAGCGCAATTGCGAAGGTGTTTGCGCACGTTTTTCACGAACTTTCTGTACTGCTGAACCTCGTTCTCTTCGTCGTCGTCGTCGTCGCCGCCGTTGTCGTCGTCGTCGCTCAGTTGCATAGACTCTTCTTCGTTGTTTTCGTCTGTTTTCGTACTCGTAGTAGTATTCAAAGTTGCCGGACGACGACTCCGACCACTCTTTTTTTCTTCCTCCAACGAAGCGTAAAACTCCTCCTCGTCCAAAGGAAACGCGCATTTGTTCCGAAATTTTACGATGACTTTCGCGTAATACGCGCTCAACACCCTCGTCGCGTTCCTCGGACCGCACGAGACGATCAACTCGGCGATTAAATCGTCAAACTTCTTTTCAAATTTTTTCTTCTGACTTTGCGCGTCGAGAGGAAGAAGATTACCACTTTTAACAGACGAACGAGATCCCTTCGCCGCGCTAATTATCTTCTCGTTTTCTTTGCCATCCGCGTTTTTGTCGTCTTTGTCGTCGTCGTCTTTTTCTTCTTCTTCTTCGCCGACGAGTACCATCTCGGCAACCTCCGACGCGATCGCCTTCAACCTCTCCACTTTTCTCGCAAACGCGCTAAACGCTCGCAAGCACCTAAAACCCGGAGAAGAAGCTTCTTCTTCATCATCTTCTTCATCATCGTCTTCTTCTTCTTCTTCTTCTTCTTCTCTGTCCAGCGCGTTCGCAATCACCGCGCTCAAACTCTCCGCCTCGCCTTCCTCCTTTTCGATCTTCCTCAGCGTCTCTGTGAGTTCTCTCAGAGGCGATCGCAGAACGTACGCTTTCGCCTCTCGCAAAAACTGTTCCACGCAGATGTCTTTGAACGCTCTGCGCATCTCGAATATAGACTTTAATAAAGTTGTTGTTGTTGTTGTTGTTGTTGTTGCTGTTGTTGCTCCTTCTTCTTCTTCTTCTTCTTCTTCTTCTTCTTTCCTCCTCCTCGTCCTCGTCTGATTCTTCGTCAAAGTCGTCGCGCTAAAACAACACTCTCGAAACTCCTCTCGGAACGAGTCGTCGAAGAAGAAGACTTTTGCATTTTCATCGTCGTCGTCATCCTCATCGACGAAGGCGTCGATGGCACCACACACACCTTCACCATCTTCGACTGATGATGATTTTGATGATGATGATTTTGAAAGCATCTCGCGGTACGCTTTAAAGCGCTCTTGGAGAAGAAACGCGACACGCATCGTCGTCTCTTCTTCTTCTTCTTCTTCTTCTTCTTCTCCGACGCTCTGTCTCCTCCTCGTCCTCGTCCTCGTCGTCTTCATCATCATCCTCTTTCGTCGAAAGAGATGAAAGATGAGAGAAAAAAGTGTCGAGTTGTTTCGTGCGAGATTTTTGAAAAAAAAGAAAAAAATTTAAAGACACACGACGAGTGTTTGTGTTTTTTTTTGGTTGTGCAAGTGTGTAAAAAAATTGTTTCATCAGATGCTCTCGAACTTCACATGCTAATAAGAGAAGCAAAACAACACAATGAGTTCTATCCAATTCATATCAAAGGGACAGAAAATATAGCCGAATTGATGTCAAAAAAAGGACAGAAGAATAATTTCTCTCTTGAATTTTTGGCACGCAGCGAAAAAAGCTGTTCTTTTCATCATTTTTTGAAGGCTCCTTGACCATTTTTCTCTCTCTCTCTCTCAGAGATGCAAAAATGCACAAAATAAAATAAATTTTCCAACGAACGAAGAACCACATCACAACTTGAACAACGAACAGACGACGACGACGCGCAAAAAAAAGCGAGATGATGATGGCGAAAACGACGACGCCTTTATCTCCTCGGGGGCAAAATCGTCGTCGTCGTCGTCTGTTTTTTTTCCATAATTTCCATTTTCTTCTTCTTTTGTCGTCGTCGTTGCTCCTCTTTTCAACAACGCCGATGATGTGTTTGGCGTTTTCCTCGTCCTCGGCCTCGTCTCATCGATTCCATCCGTCGGAAGACGAACTCTCTCGCGTGCGTTCTGCGAAATTCATCTCCTGCCCAGGGTGACGCTTAAACGCACATCCGGAGTTGAAAAAGCTTCTGAAACGAGACGTGGAGAAGCGCGTTCGATTCGGCGAGAAAGTTTCCGTGGAATGGCACAACGGAAGCCCGGTATATCTCGAGTTTTTGGACGAAGACGGCGCGAAAGTGAACGATTTGAAACGAAACGTGGAACAGCTCTCGGTGGAGGAAATCAGCGATATCTTGGGAAAGTTTGGGTTTCACGACATAGACAAACGGTTTCGAGACGACGCGCACGTGGTAGGTTTTGTCGGGTAAAAACGACGAGTGAAGAGAGTATTCGCATCGTCGTCTCGGCAAACGCGCATCATCAACAAAGAGGAAAGAAAAGCCAAAGCCGCTAAAACGCGCTCGACGGAAACCAACCGAAGAGCGCGCCGGCTCGATTTTCCGACGTGAACGGCTATCGCAGAAACGCGCGCACGACACGAAACGGATCGTTCGAGAAGAAGTCAAGGAGAAGAAGAAGAAGAAGAATTGGTGGTGAAACATCAAATCTTCGCTCTCTCTCTTTCTTTCGTTCTCTCTCTCTCGTTCTGTTTCTCCGCGGTGCGATGTAATTAACTACTTCTTTCGTAAGAAGTAAAAAGCCCGATAATATGAGAGATGCGCAACCCGTGAAAAATGAGACTGTGTGTAATAAAGATTTCGTGTGTTGTGAGCTTTAGAAGACGTATATTTTATTCGTGTTGTTCGGCTCTCGTCGTATTACGTCTTCGCTTACGAACTCCCCTAAGCAGCTGTAACGTTACCCTAGAGATTACCCTAAACACAAACCCGTTCGTTCGTTACAAATGCGCCGACACTTCTTNTCATAATTCAGAACAGCAAGAACAAGAACACGCAACAACAACAACAACAACGACAAACTTTAAACAATGGCAACGATTACTATTTCAGGAGGTCCCGGTGGCGTCCTCAAGAACGTCCTCACGTTAATCGGCATCGCCTTGATTCTCATCAACTTCGAAGGCGCTTTGATTTCCCCCCGGAAAGCGTTGAATAAGTTCTACGGAATACGACACGAGAACTCCATACAGGTCCACTTGATGCAACTGTTGTGTTGCGTCAGACTTGGGTTAGGGTTCATATTACTCTCGACTCGCTTGTCGTCGAGCAAAGAAAGATTTAGAATCGCATGCGTTGCGTTCGTGACCATGTCTGCGGGGTTGAAGAGCATGCACGTGAATAAATTACCAAACAGCACGTTTGATTTGAAAAACGTCAAAGGGAAGTTTGGGTTCACGTCGACGGATATGTTGGAGTTTAAATTGTTCTTCATGACGACTTTAATCGGCGTCGGGATTGTGTGTCACATGTTTGAACCCGGGTTGTTTACGAAGGATAAAAACGCTCGCGTCAGCAATGAAAATAAGAAGACGAGATGAACCGGCGTTGGTGTTTTTATCGTCGTCTTCGCCTCTTCGCCTTCGCCGCCTCTTCGCGTTTCGAGAAGGAGATACTATCATTAACTACTACGTATTACTACTACTACTCATTATTATATGCTCAAAACATCTCATCTACTTAAGCTAAACTAATCGAACGCGTTCTTCATTTATATATACGAATCGAAAAAGAAATCCTCTGTTATTACACGACGTCCTCGTTCTTGTGAGTAACTTTGCCACCTCTGAGCCGGCGCGTGTGGTGATGGTTGCCGTGGTCGATGAGCACGCTCGTCATATTTGTCGTCCTCGATCCCGCCAAAGCGCCTTCTTCCTCTCCTTCTCCACCACCAGTTCTTCGTTTCATCCCGGCCGACGTGTTTCTTGTTTCCAACTCTTTCTTATACCCGGCGCCTCCGAAAAAGACCGGGAGTAAAATTAAACTCAAACCTACCCATTGTAAAGCGACCAACGGTTCGTGAAACAGGAACGCGTTCAATGAAATCGAAACGACTTGTCGAACGGTCATTACAGACGCCAACGTGACCGCACCAAACGCGCGAATAGTGTACGTGATTGACACCTGCGCTAATGCTGACGCCATGGATAAATAAATTATGTCCGGTATTATTTTCGGGTACCGATGTAAGAATAAAACCGCGTATTCCAACTGCCCGGAAAGGACGACCCACGAGGCGCTGAAAAACGTCCCAAAAACGCACGTCCAAAACATTTGATCGAACAGGGATGTCTTTTGCACGCGAAACATTCTTTGCTGAAATGAACTGGTAAACCCATCTGCGGCGAGGTAAACGAGCGTTATGCACACGCCGATGAAAATGGAGTCTCGAGCTAAGGAACGAAAAGTACCAATCGCGCGTTGGAAAGAGGAGCGCCTGACTAACGCGCGTTTCTTCCAAAACGCCGCGTTTATGTCGTTCTCTTCTTTGAAAATGGCGGAAACGATGGGATCTTCCGAAATCACTCCTTGATCCTCGTCGTTAACATCGTTCCTGTCGTAGAGTCTGTTGTTATTCGAGTACACATTAACGTACCCTTTCTCGTCCCGGTCGATTGTAGTAGCACCAATCTCGTCCTCTTCCTCCTCCTCCGTCGTCATGCCTTCGCTCGCATACTTCGCCGCTAACGACGAGTTGAAGACAAACACGAAACACCCGACGGTGACTACCATGGCAGATAAATACTGGTTCGTTCGAAACCGTCTTCCGTGTAAAAGGAACCCCCAAAACATAGTCGGTAAAATCTTCGCCGCTTTCGCTAAAGTACTAATCGCGTAACTCAAATACTTCAAAACTTCGTATTGGCACAACGTGCTCATTAAGTTTGAAAACGCCACGCACGCGTAGTTCTCCAAACTCGAATCTGGCCACCACCAATACTTCTCTCTCTTGAAACGATGACGATGATGATGATGATGATGATGACCACTCGCTTTCGTCGAGGAAGTGTAAAAAAGCGCCACCCCGCCGACGAACAGCGCGCAAATCCGATTACTCAGCACCAAAAAAATCGAACTCGTAAATATAGCGTCCGGATAATACGTCCCCGATTCATCGTCGTTCTTACTGCTCTCGTACGGAATCGTCATCACTCGTTCTTGCAACACCCCATACACGCCTAAACAGAAAATGTTCATAAAAGCGCACGCGAGTAAGTGCACCATCCCGTGTCTTCGCCAGTCGTTGCGAGAAAATCTCGCGTCGTTCGCGCCGAACGAAAACGTCGCTCTTTGCGACGTAGGCGAAGGTTGGGAGAAGCCGCTCTGGTCGTCGATCTCGTTCTCGCTCTTCTCGTCTTCTCGGCGGTGGTCGCACTCTTCGTCCTCCTCCCAGTCTTCCTCTTCAAAGCCTTCTTCTTCTTCACCATCGGCACTACTCCCCGCGCTCTCAAAGTCACCAAAAGCGCTCGTCGATCGTCCTCGTCCCCCTATTTGCCGCCGTCCCGGTCGAGGGGCATTTTCGCTCATCTTTCTCTCCCTCTTTTCTCTCTCTCTCTTAGAGAATTCTCGTTAGAGAGAACGCCGCTCTCCCTCGGTTGTTGTCGTTAACGTTCTTCCTTTTATCGCTCTCGTCGTTCGACGCAAAAAACGAGTAAGAACGGCAGTTTTAGTGGTGGTGCAGAACGTCTTCTAACTTTGTCTTCTTTAACTTCTTCGTCGTCGAGCGCGCGCGTGTGCGTGCGCAACTTGTCGACATCACTTTGGAGAATGCACACAAACTTTCCCCGCTTTTTTCTTGGTTGACAAAAACGTCTTTTTTTCATTCCGTGAAAAAAGAATAATACACACGATCACGAGAACGAGAACACATGTGTTAAAAGGAAAAGAGATACAACAGATGTAAACGCGAAACACAGACAAAGCAGCGCGCGCTGGGTACCACAGGAGTACAAAAGAAGTTTTAAAGCATGTTTTTTGTATCTCTCTTTTTGTAGTAGTATTACATTTTTTGCGAGCGCTAAAAATTGTTTGTATATTATTAAATCGGCGGGATACCGTCTGAGTTCACGAACAAAGACACGAACCATCCTCCAAAATTCCAACTCACGACTAGCATGACTACAATTGCGAGTATCGCTTCGGGAGATGCGTATACTTCCACTTTCGACTGATTCGGCGAGACTTCGGTGATGTCGATCGACAAAAAGTTTCTCAACTCTTCGGACAGTTCGCCTAAGAATCCTTCCGGTTTGCCGCCTTGGTAATTCTTTTTCCCCCAACCACCGCTCTCGTCGTCGTCTTCTGCTTCGTACGACGACGACGAGTTCTCAATAATCTCGTCTGACGTGTCGTTCGTCCACTTCCACAAGCCAAACAGTTGTTCAATCAAACCAATATTCGCGTCGTCCAACTCTTTTTGCAACTCGACCAAATACTCCAACTGTTTCTTCTGCGACAAGGCGAAAAACGCCGGCTCCGCGCCGCCTGTGCTGTCGCTCTCATTCACCATACTAAACGCCATCCCAAACTTCGAATCATCTATGATGGACAAAATGCGCTCCATCCTCTCGTCCGCTTCTTTTTGTCGTCTTTCCATTTTTTTCATTTGCGATCGCTCTCGCGCGCTCGGACCCAAATCCGGATCTTCTCTTCTTACCGCGCGGTTCTTCTCGCGTTCGCTCAATCCCACATTATTTCTCGTCGTCGTCCTTCTTCTCGGTGGTCGTTCCGGAGGTAACGACGAGGACAGTTTTCCGAATTCATTTTTACCGCCGCCGTCGTCGTTCCCGTTCCCGGGAGAGGAAGACGACGACGTCGTCCCTCGCCTTAAACTTTCCACCTTCTTCACAAACTTGAGCTCTCCTTTTTTCTCTTCCCCGTGTTGGTCTTCGTCCTTCGATGATTCTTTCGGAGGCGACAGCCTATCGATGGCGGCTTGTCGCTCGTCTTGCGATTTAAATCTCCGATCCGGGTATAAAAGCTCGTCCTCAAAGTCGTCCTCGTCCGAGAAAGAAGACGGTCGTTTTGCTCGCCATTTCTCTCCTCCTCTTGGAGAAGACGATGACGATGGAAACCTCCTAAAAGCCGTCGTTTTTGTCGCACTTTTTCTTCTTCTTTTACTACTCGTATCTCCACCACTACAACCACTACTCCTCGTTAAAAGTAACGAGAACGATAAGGCATCCTTCTTCGTCTTCTCCCTCTTCTTTCCGCGAATACCTTTTACGCGCCTCCTCGAAAGCGATGACGACGATACTAAAGGAGGAGGAGGAGTAAAAAGTGTCGTCGTCGCCCCGCTCGATCTCGCCAACGAGGTCGAAGAAAACACATCGTCTTTTGAAAGAGAGACGTATATTTAACGAGAAGAGAGAAGATTGAAGAGAAGAGAGATTTTGTGAACTAATTTTCTCTCGTTTTTTTCTCGTTTTTTTTCTTCTTTTTTCTCTTCTTTTTGTCTTCTTTCTTCTTT
>JGI20155J14468_10003318_pt1 | contig 11282 bp, 8 predicted proteins | sample COG_05_FD_14468 | JGI IMG/M metagenome (IMG submission 14468)
CCTAAGGTTCAAAAATCTTTAGAAGAACTAGGATTACATTGTCAAGATTTTCACGTCTTAGGTGTTTTTGAGGCTGACAAATTGAGAGAAAAATAAAATTTAATCTTTTCTTGTGGATTAGAAAACATTACTGCTATAATAGTTTTGGAGGCTAGAGGTGGGTACTGCTTGAACCCGACCAGATCTTAACGGAAGCAGTCGTAAAGACAGCTATTCAGGTTCTAGTCTCCTAAGGATTAAAAATGAATAAAAACTCTAAAGTATTAGCATTGAAGTATAGACCTTCTTCATTTGAAGATTTAATTGGTCAAGATGTTGCAACAAAAACAATTATTAATTCAATTAAAGCAAACAAAGTTCCAAATGCTTATCTATTTACGGGAATCAGAGGAATAGGTAAAACTACAATAGCAAGGATAGTTGCAAAATCTTTAAATTGTTTAAATGGAATAGAAAATTTATGTAATAAGAAGCCTTGTGCAAATTGTGATGCTATCGCGAATTCAAGTCATATTGATGTTTTAGAAATGGATGCTGCCAGTAAAACAGGAGTTGACGACGTAAGAGATCTAATAGAATTTTCTAGATATGGACCAACATCATCCAAATATAAAATATTTATAATTGATGAAGTCCACATGTTAAGTAAACAGGCATTCAATGCATTGTTAAAAACACTAGAAGAGCCACCAGAATATTTAAAGTTTATTTTTGCGACGACTGAAATAAAAAAAATTCCCATAACAGTTGTCTCAAGATGTCAAAGGTTTGATTTATCTAGAATCAAATCATCTCAATTATTTGAATTTATTAAAAAAATTAAGGAAAAGGAAAATGGCAATGTTTCAGATGATGCTTTAAAATTAATTGTCAAGATATCGGAAGGATCTGTAAGAGATGCCCTGTCTTTATTAGATAGAGGTTTGATAGCATTAGATAATAATAAAAAATTAGATTTAAATACAGCTCAAAAAATATTTGGATATTTTGATAAATCTCAATTGATAAATATTTTTAAGTTTATTCTAGAAGGTAATGAAAAAGAAGTTATTGAATTTTATAGAAAAATTTATGATCAAGGGATTGAACCCAAAGTTTTTATAAATGATTTTTTAGAATTAATTTATTATTTTAAAAATATAAATTCACTCACATTGGAGAGCACTAACTTTTCATTGAATGATGAAGAGTTTTTAATGATAAAAGAATTATCAAATAATATAGATAATCAAATATTAATATTATTTTGGCAATTTACCATAAGAACACTTGGAGAATTAGATATTGTCTCAAACCAAAATCTGGCAATTGAAATGTTTTTAATGAGGCTGATGCACATTAGCTCATTAAAGCCCGAAGGTAAAATTAAGAAAAATGATCTGACAAAAATATCAGAAAAAAAAGATATTATTTCTGATTTTAAAGTCGACGCGATTGATCAAATTAAGAATGTAACTCAGGAAAAAAAAATTAAACTTGAAACACACACTGAAATTAAGTCAGAAACCAAAATATCCATTAACACATTTGATCAACTATTAAAGATTTGTTCAGAAAAAAAAGAAATGAAACTAAAATACGAATTAGAAAAAAATATTAATCTTGTAGGATTTGAAAAAAATAGAATTGAAATATCTTTTAATGATAACTTAGATAAAAATTTTGTAAAAGATCTTTCCATAAAACTTTTTGAGTGGACAAACCAAAGGTGGATAATAACATTTAGTAAAAAACAGGGAGAAGCATCAATTAGAGAAAAAGAAGAAACTAAAAAAGTTGAATTTATAAACAGCGCCAAAAATTCTAAAGAATATAAAATTATTTTAGAAAAGTTTCCTGATGCTGATTTAGTAGATGTAATCTTGAAAAAAAAGGAAATAGATACATGACAGATTTTAATAAAATATTAAATAAAGCAAAAGAGCTCGAGACTAAGATGAAAGAAAGTCAAGATAACATAAAGAAGATTAGAGCAGAAGGTGTTTCAGGAACAAATTCAATTAAAGTAATTTTAGATGGAGATGGCGAGATGCATAAAATTGAAATTTCAGATGAAATATTAAAAGAAGATAAGTCAATTATTGAGGATTTAATTGTTGCAGCACATAATAATGCCAAGTCTCAACTGAAAACTAAAACTACTGAAGAAATTTCAAAAGTGACTGGAGGCTTTGGTATTCCAGGGTTTAAGTGGCCACTTTAAAATAATGCAAAATTTAAATGAGATTGAAGATTTAATTAAACTAATTTCCAAACTTCCAGGACTTGGCCCCAAATCAGCAAAAAGAATTGTATTAAAATTGATAAATAATAAAGACGAACTGGTTAAACCTATGGCCAGCACACTGGTGCAAGTTTATAAAAATATAACAAGATGTAATTTGTGTGGATCACTAAAATCAAATTTAGAGGGCTGTACAAATTGCGAAAATACTAAAGAAAAATTTAACAAGATATGTGTTGTTGAAGATCTAGCTGATCAATGGTCAATAGAAAATTCAAATATATTTAAGGGTTATTTTCATATTTTGGGAGGCACAATATCCTCTGCGGGGCAAAGAAAAGAGGATTTATTAATTAATTCTTTAGTAGAAAGAGTTAACAAAGATAATATTGAAGAAGTAATTTTAGCAACAAGTGCAACAGTTGAAGGTCAGACTACAGCTTATTATATTCAAGATAGTCTTAAAAATTCTAACGTAAAAGTTACAAAGTTAGCCCAAGGATTACCAGTTGGTGGAGAAATAGAAAGTTTAGATGATGGAACTTTGTTTTCTGCTTTTAAAAATAGATCTAATTTAAACTCTAATTCTGATTAATCTTTTTTTTTAGTCTATTCAAATGCAAAAGAGGCTCTGTGTAACCAGATGGTTGTTCTTTGCCTTTGAAAATTAAATCACAAGCTGTCTTGAACGCTTGAGACCTCTCAAAATCATCACTCATTTTAATATAATTTTTGTCTTTTTTATTTTGTTCATCCACTATTTTGGCCATTTCTTTCATAATCCCCATAACTTGAATTTTTGTTGTTATTCCATGGTGGATCCAGTTTGCAATATGTTGAGATGAAATTCTTAAAGTAGCCCTATCTTCCATAAGTCCTATATTATTTATATCAGGAACTTTTGAACAACCAACTCCTTGATCAATCCATCTAACAACATATCCTAATAGTGTTTGAGCAGAATTTGATATCTCTACATTAATCTCATCTACTGACCAATTGGGTCTATCAGCTATTGGAATATTTAACAGATCATCTAATTTAGCCTTTTCACGTTTAATAATCTTTTTTTGCTCATCAAATATATTCACTTCATGATAATGCAGTGCATGTAATGACGCTGCTGTTGGGGAGGGCACCCAGGCACAATTAGCTCCAGCATTTAAATGATTTATTTTTTCTTCCATCATTTCTTTCATTTTATCTGGCATTGCCCACATACCTTTCCCAATCTGAGCTCTACCAGAAAAACCACATTTTAAACCAATATCGACATTATTATTCTCATATGCCAAAATCCATTTTGATAATTTCATTTCTCCTTTTTTTATCATTGGTCCAGCTTCCATTGAGGTATGCATTTCATCACCAGTTCTATCTAAAAATCCTGTATTAATAAAAAATACTCTGTTTTTTAGAGTTCTAATGCATTCTTTTAAGTTTACAGATGTTCTTCTTTCTTCGTCCATTATACCAATTTTACAAGTGTATTTTTTTAGATCAAATAATTCTTCAACTTTTGAAAAAATTAAATCTGTAAATGCAGTTTCATCTGGGCCATGCATTTTTGGTTTAACAATGTAAATTGAACCTTTTTTTGAATTTTTTTTATTTTTTAAATCATGTAACGCAGCTGCTGTTGTTAGAAATGCATCCATAATACCCTCTGGCACCTCGCTTCCATCTTTTAAAATAATTGATGGATTAGTCATTAGATGACCAACATTTCGTATCAGCAATAAACTTCTACCATGTAGTTTTGATCCAACACCTTCTTTTGAAATGTAACTTCTATCAGGATTTAGCTTTCTCTCTAATTTTTTTCCATTTTTTTCAAATTGAATTTTGAGCTCACCCTTCATTAAACCTAGCCAATTTTTATAGCAAATAACCTTATCTTCTGCATCGACTGCTGCAACACTATCTTCATTGTCACAAATAGTTGAAATAGCTGACTCTACTATAACGTCACTAATGCCAGCAATATCATGAGCAGCACTAAATGCTTTTGGATTAATTATTATTTCAAAGTGAAGTTTATTATTAGCAATTATAATTGCAGAAGGATTGTTGGCATCACCTCTATGTCCTATAAATTTATTTTTATCTTTTAGTTTGTAATTATAATCATCTTTAGAGATGATGAGATCTTTATTTACTACTTTTAATTTAGCAATGTTTTTCCAACTGGTTCCATCAATTGGAATAAAGTTGTCAAAAAATTCTCTTACATATTTTATTACCTCTTGTCCTCTATTAGGATCATATCTTTCACTCCCTCCCTCTTCTGACTCAATTATATTAGTTCCATATAAACTGTCATATAAACTTACCCATCTAGCATTTGCGGCATTTAATGCATACCTTGCATTCATTATTGGCACCACCAATTGTGGACCAGCTATTTGAGAGATTTCATCATCTACGTCTGAAGTTTCAATGCTAAAGTCTGGTCCCTCATCCTTCAAGTAACCAATTTTTTTTAAAAATTTTTTATAATCCTCAATTTCAATTTTATTTCCTCGATTTTTTATGTGCCAATCGTCAATTTTTTTTTTTAAATTTTCTCTTTCTTTGATTAATTCTTTATTTTTAGGCGATAATTCATGGACAGCTTTGTCAAAGTCAGACCAAAATTTTTTAGAAGAAATACCTGTACCTATCAGTAATTCATCATTGACGAAAGAAAGCAACTTTTCTGAGACTTTTAGATTGTTTATACTTACATAATTATTTGGCATTGATCTTTTTTAAAACCCTAACAAAAGTAAGTCAAATACTTAATAGAAGCATTGACATTTTGTTGTCATTTTTTGTACTTATGTAATAATTAAAATTATTATGAAAAATTATCTTAATTTTGAAAATGACATTAAAAATTTAGAAAATGAATTAAAAAAACTTAAAGATCCCTATAATCAAGAGGGATTATCTGAGGTAGACACAAAAAAAATTTCTAAATCACAAGAAGAACTTAATGATAAATTAAAAAGCATTTATTCTAATTTGGATCCGTGGCAAACAACCATGGTTGCTAGACACGAAGATAGACCAAAGTCAAAATTTTTTATAGACAACTTATTTGAGGATTTTATTTCACTATCAGGCGATAGATACTACGGAGAGGACAAATCAGTAATAGCTGGTTTTGCTAAGTTAGATGGACTGTCAGTTTTAGTAATAGGACAGGAAAAAGGAGATAATCTTGAAAGTAGAATTGAAAGAAACTTTGGGATGATGAGGCCTGAAGGATACAGAAAAACTATTCGATTAATGGAGCTAGCTAGTAAATTTGGAATACCCATAATTTCGTTTATTGATACCCCTGGAGCATATCCAGGAGTGGGTGCTGAAGAAAGAGGTCAAGCAGAGGCGATCGCAAGATCAATTGAATGTTGTATGAAACTCAAAGTTCCAACATTTGCAATTATTATAGGAGAAGGTGGCTCTGGAGGGGCAATAGCACTTGCCTCATCAAGTAAAGTAATAATGTTAGAAAATGCAATTTATTCTGTAATTTCTCCAGAAGGGTGTGCAACTATTTTATGGAGAGACCCTAAAAGAATGCTTGATGCCGCTAAAGCGATGAAATTATCTGCTAAAGATTTATTAGAACTAAAAGTTATAGACGAAATTATTCCTGAGCCTATAGGCGGAGCTCATAGAGATAAAAATTTGATATTAAACAATGTAAGAAAGTCAATTTTGAAAAATTTAGAAACATTCATGGGTGTAAGCAATGAAGAGATTTTAAATCAAAGAAAAAATAAGTTTTTAAAAATTGGCAGAAGAAAAGGGTTTATTGATAATCCTGATGCCTTAAGTGACCTGCAAGTTAAAAATAATAATTTAAATCAATTTTTTGGATCTAAACGTAATATAATTTTAATTACTGCATCCATACTTATGATAATTGCATCTTTAATTATTTTCTTATAAAGCACCACAACAGCGCTTATACTTTTTACCAGAACCACAAAAACAAGGTTCATTTCTACTCATCTTTTTACCTTTATATTTGGGATCTATAACAATTGGCTTTTTTATCTCTTGTACTTTTTCAGGTTCACTTACTACTTTGAGATTCATTAAAAGGGTTATGAAATCTAATTTCAATTTATCAAGTAAATTAGAAAACAAATCAAAAGCTTCTTTTTTATACTCTATTAAGGGATCTCTTTGTCCATATGATCTAAGACCTATAACTTGTCTTAATTGNTCTAAATATTGTATATGTGATTTCCAGTTCAAATCTATTGATTGCAATAAAATCCTTTTTTCAATTTCTTTTGCTTGTTTTTCTCCTAAAACGTTAACTCTTTCAAGTCTACTATTTTCAAATTGTTTAATAATTCTTTTTTTAAAATCCTCGTCTTTATCTAAAGTAATTTCGTTAAATTCTTTTTCATCTAAATTTTTTCCCATTATAGATTTTATTTTATTTTCAAAATCATTGTTTCTTGGGTTGGAAAGTTTTTGAATTTTTAATTGAATTAAATTATCAATTATTTCATTTAAAAAGCTCTCAGAATAATTGAAAATTTCCTCACTATTCATTGCATCTTTTCTTTGAGAAAAAATTACATGTCGTTGATCATTTAGAACATTGTCAAATTTTATAAGAGATTTTCTTATATCAAAATTTCTTGCCTCAACTTTTTGTTGAGCTCTTTCAAGAGCTTTATTTATCCAAGGATGATCAATACTTTCTCCATCTTTNAGACCTAATTTTTCTAACATCTTTGTCATGGACTCAGACCCAAATATTCGCATTAAGTCGTCTTCGAGACTTACGTAAAAAATTGAACTACCTTCATCTCCCTGTCTACCAGACCTTCCTCTTGCTTGATTATCAACCCTTCTGGACTCCATTCTTTCAGTTCCAATAACAAACAAACCCCCTAAAGACTTAATATTTATTTTATCTTTATTGAGTTGTTCTTCGGATACAGACCCTTTTTTTCCACCTAATTGAATGTCAACTCCACGACCAGAAATACTTGTTGTTATAATAACAGATTTTTGTTTTCCAGCATTAGCAATAATTTCTGCTTCATTTTCGTGATTTTTTGCATTTAAAACCATATGAGTTATTTTTTCTTTATCTAATAATTTTGAGTAAATTTCGGATTTATTTACACTAGAAGTAAAAATTAAAATTGGTTGTCCAATCTTGTGACATTCTTTTATTTTTTCAATAATTGCACTATTTTTTTCTTTTTCTGAACGAAAGATCTGGTCGTTAAAATCATTTCTAACCATTTCTTTATTAGTTGGAATAACAACTACGGGTAAATTATAAATTTCATAAAATTCTTCAGCTTCTGTCAACGCTGTTCCCGTACATCCAGAAATTTTTTTATAAAGTTTAAAATAATTTTGATAAGTTATGGAAGCCAAAGTTTGGTTTTCTAATTGGATCTCTAATTTTTCTTTAGCCTCTAAAGCTTGATGCAACCCATCTCCAAATCTCCTACCTTCCAAAATTCTTCCAGTAAGTTCATCTATTATTTTCAGGTATCCTTGCTGAATAATATAGTCCTTTCCTTTGACAAATAAATGGTTAGCCCTAAGAGCTTGGTTTACGTAATGCACTAAATGTAAATTTTCAGGATCGTAAAAATTATTATTTTTGAGAATGCCTGTTTCTGAAAAAATTTTTTCAACATTGTTTATTCCTTCATTTGTTAAAAGAATATTTTTGTCTTTTTCATCTATTTCATAGTCTTTTGGATTTAGTTTTTTTACTAATTTATCAACAGCAATATATTGATTAGATTTATCTTCTGCGGCACCAGATATTACCAAAGGAGTTCTAGCTTCGTCAATTAAGCAAGAGTCTATTTCATCTACAATTGCATAAAAATGTTCCCTTTGAACCATTTCTTCTTTTGAATATTTCATATTGTCTCTTAGATAATCAAAACCTAACTCACTATTTGTTGCATATGTTATGTCACAATTATAATTTTTTCTTCTTTCAACATCATCCTGATCATTGTTTATAAACCAGAGGATAAACCTAAAAATTTATAAATTTCCCCCATTTCTATAGAATCTCTTTTAGCTAGATAATCGTTTACCGTTACAACATGAACCCCATTTTCTTTAAGAGCATTTAAATAAGCAGCCAAAGCAATCGTTAATGTTTTTCCTTCTCCTGTTCTCATTTCAGCAATTTTTGACTCATGTAAAACTATTCCACCAATTATCTGAACATCATAATGACGCTCTTTTCTTGTTCTTTTGGATGCTTCTCTAACAAGAGCAAAGGCCTCAGGTAAAATTTTATCCAAGTCTTGGTCTTTTTTAATCTTTTCTTTAAGCTCAATTGTTTTTTTTGGAAAATCCTCATCTTTTAAATTTTTGATGTTTTTCTCCAATAAGTTAATTTTATTAACAATTTGACCCATTCTATCTAGCTCTTTTTGATTGCTAGATTTGATAAATTTCGAGATAAAGTTTAAAGGATTAAACATATGTTTTTGATATATTATTTACTTACAACTTTTAATATAGTCATTAAACAATTTTTTTAAATACTATGGGAATCAATATATCTAACTTTCTAACCTCTCAATCAAAAAATCTTAAAATGAACGAATTTCAAGACCTAGATCATATTGATGGAATCTCAATTTCCACAGTAAGTGCAAATTTATATCAAAATGATAGAGATGATTTAGTAATGTTTTATTTTAGAGAAGGAGCAAACTTTGCCTCTGTTTATACTCAATCCAAAATTATTTCTGAAAACATCAAGTGGAATTTAAGTCAAAAAACAAAAAAAATTTACTCCCTAATTGTCAATACTAGGAATGCTAATTCTTTTACTGGCGAACAAGGTTATAAAAGTATGGAAAAAATTGCAGAGGAAATTTCTCAACAATTAACAGAAAAGCAAAAAGAAGATGAAGATCGACCAGAAAAAATAAAATCAAAGAATATATTATTTGGATGCACAGGAACAATTGGAGAAAAATTTCCAGAAACTAAAATTATAGGTAAAATCTCTGATTTAATGAAAAACATTAAATACACACAAAATAAATATGTATGGATAAAAGCGGCCCTTGGGATTATGACGACTGATACTCGACCTAAATTAGCAATGGAAGAATGTATGATAGGAAATACAAAAGTAAAAATCTACGGGATCGCAAAGGGGTCAGGAATGATTCAGCCAAACATGGCAACAACCCTTGGTTATATTTTTACAGATGCGAACATACCTAATGATATTTTAAAAAAATTATTAAAAAAAAATATTTCCAATACATTCAATGCCATTAGTTGTGACGGAGATACTAGTACAAATGACATGATTTCTATTTTTGCTACCTCAAAAGCATCGCATGGAAAAATTAAAAGTATTTCCGACAATAAAGTAAAGGAATTTGATGAAGCATTAAATAGAGTTTTGCTTAATCTTGCAAAAAGGGTAGTTGCAGATGGAGAGGGAGCTTCAAAATTTGTGACTGTAAGTGTAAGAAATTGCAAATCTGAAGAGGATGCAAAAAAAATTGGATTTTCAGTTGCAAATTCACCACTAGTAAAGACTGCTATAGCAGGTCAAGATCCAAACTGGGGAAGAATAATAATGGCAATAGGAAAAGCGGAGGCATCAATTAATTTAGAAAATTTATCAATTAAATTTGGTAACATTAATATCATCTATAAAGGCAAACTTCACAACCAATATAGTGAGGCAGAAGCATCCAGTTATATGAAAAACTCCAATATTGATATTGATATAAATATTTCAAATGGAACAAAAAATTTCAAAGTTTATACCATGGACTTAACAAAAAAATATATTGAAATTAATGCTGATTATAGAAGTTAGTAAAAATTTAATTAAGTAAATAATGATTAAATACAGACTCTCTTGTAAGAATTGCAAATTAATATTTGATAGTTGGTTTGCGACCTCAAAAGAATACGATAAATTAAAAAAAAAAAAATTACTAAACTGCTATAATTGTAATTCATTAAAAGTAGAAAAAACTTTAATGGCTCCAAAGTTAATAAATAAAAATTTTAATAACAGTAATAATAAAAAATTACAAAAATACAAAAACACAATTAAAAAATATCAAGAGTTTATAAAAAAAAATTTTGAGTATGTGGGTGAAAACTTCTCTCAAAAAGTTAGATCTATTCATTATAATGATAGTAAAAAAAAAAAAGGAATTTATGGAACTGCATCAAAAAAAGATTTAGAGGAGTTAAAAGAAGAAGGTATTAATGCCCAAATTATTCCTTGGGTGGAAGATAAAGATAATTAATTCTTTATAAATTTAGCAATGTAATTAATAGATTTGTCTGAACTAAGTTTCCACTCATCTGTAATTAAATTAAATTTCATTCCATCTAATTTATCTAACTTAAGATTACTTTTTTCAAGAATATCAACCAATTTGTTAGGTTTAATAAATTTATCCCACTCATGAGTGCCAATTGGCAACCATTTTAAAACGTATTCTGCACCAACGATAGCAAAAAAGAATGATTTGAGGGTTTTATTTAATGTTGCAACAAACATGATGCCATGACTTTTTAAAAGCTTTGAACATGATTGTAAAAAAAAGTTTACATCTTGAACGTGTTCAACAATTTCCATATTAAGAATTACATCAAATTTATCGTTTATTTTAAAGTTTTCAGGTGATGCACAATAATACTTAATTTTTAAGTTATCTTTTTTTGCATGTAATTTTGCTATATTTATATTTTTTTCTGATGCATCGATTCCTGTCACTTGTGCACCCATTCTACACATTGGTTCTGAAAGCAATCCCCCACCGCAGCCAATATCTAAAATTTTAATTTTTTCTAGAGGCTTATTTTTATCTTTTAATTTTAAGGTCTTAATTATATTATCTCTTATATAAGCTATTCTTATTGGATTAAACTTATGTAAAGGTTTAAATTTTCCGCTTGGATCCCACCATTCCTCAGCCATTCTAGAAAATTTATCTATTTCTTTTTTGTTTATTGTGCTATTTTTCATCTGTAATTTAACTTTATATTCAAGATGTATTTTATCAATATATTT
>JGI20155J14468_10003320_pt1 | contig 11278 bp, 7 predicted proteins | sample COG_05_FD_14468 | JGI IMG/M metagenome (IMG submission 14468)
CTTTTTTCGCGAAGCCAGTGCTCGTTAAATACTCCTCGAGATCATTCACTTGAGGAATGGTCGATCGGATCGTGTCCATCTTTCTTCTTCTCTATTCTCTCTTCTAAAAACGCTCTCGCTCCTCGCTCTTAATTGCGCCGTCGTCGTCGTCGTCCTCGTTTAAAATGAATAAGGAATGAAGAAACGCTGCTTTGCTTGAAAAAAAGTTGAAAACCAAAAGAAGAAGAAGGGGGTCTTGTCTTGTGTGTAATAATATTTTAGTAATGAGATTTTTAATTCAATCAAGAAATCCAACAAGTTCAATCAATAATCCAACCATTTTTACTGGACTCTTCGTTAAAACTGTTTATCCACGCCAAACATGGTCGATACCGAAGCAGCTTGCGCTCTTTCTTGAGGATCTCGCAAGTAACTCGAATACGCCATCGTCCCGAACATCATCGTGTACAAAATGTACGTGATTTGGCTCGTCGCCGGTGGGTGTCCGTGCATCGCTGGAGACCAAACTTTGATAAAGTAGTGAAATCCAATGCAGACGGATAAGAAGAAGTTGCCAATCGCCACCGTTTTCATCGTTTCCGCTTTTGTTCCGGACAAAATGGCGATGTGAAACAATTGCAAGAACAAATATACCGCGTACGACACGCACTTCAAAAACTGTAAGATGATGTAATCGGCTTCGTTGGACGCTTGTAAACTCGCCATCGGCTCGTTTCCAGTGAGCGCGTTGATGAACCACAAGATGAAGCAATACGTCGCGTTGTAAGCGTTCACAACTAACAACACTTTCTGCAAACTCAACATTGCCGTCAATCTATTCAAAATGAAAATCACCACGCACACCGGCAACAACGGTAACGAATACGTAATCACGGCGGCAACAAACGGCGAGTACTCCTTCGGGACGTAATCGCGAATGTTTTCATGAATGTATTTATGAGACCAGTCGTGGGCGGCGGACAGTCTAGGCGCCGCGTGCGTGGAAATCTTCTTGTACCCGGCATCCCACGCCTTTTCGAACGTTTCTCCAACGTCCCACAACATGGCGGCTCCGGCCCCAGTCCATCGACTCCCCGTGCGTCTCCCGAACGAGTCGTTTTCACCGTACGCGGGAAGTTCGCCGAATGACCCCGGGTCGTTCAAATTTTCCTCCTCTACGGTTGATTTCGTGTCTATTTCTCCCTCCTCTTCCTCCTCGTTGTTGTTGTTGCTAATTTCTCCTCCATCGTCATCTCCATCGTCCTCTTCTTGCGCTGCTACTTGTGTGAATCCTCCATTCACGTTCGTCGTCGATTGAATCAAGACGAACGATAAGCACACGGCGAGAAGAACGACAAGAAATCTTCTCGACGAAGACCTTGTTTTCTGTCGCATCATCATCGTCATCATGTATCTCCTCAAGTTCTCTTTTCTGATGATCCTCCTCTCCTTTTTGTGTGTGTCTTGGCTCACACAAATAATCACTTTCTGATGATTTTGATGAGTTTATACGTTTTGTGTGTAATGAATTCTCAAATTCTTACTGCGACGATAAAGAAGGAAACGCGCGAGTATCGAGTCTCTTGTTTGTTTGTGTGTGTGTGTGTGTTTTAAAACTTTCTTCTGTTGTTCTTCGACAGTGATGAGTAAGTGATGAGTAAGTGATGAGTAAGGAGAATTAATCTTCTGCAAAAAAAGAATTTTTCGAAAGGGCGAAAATTTTCTCTTTTGCGAAAAAGAAAAAAAACGGGAAAATGGAAAGAAGAAAGAGTCGCCAACCACACTAAAAATGCTCGCGTCTACGTTACGACTGGCGGCGAGAAGAGCGACGACGACGAGTAAAGCGTCTTTGCCACTGTCGTCTTTATCGTCGTCGTCTGCGCGAGAGAGCAATTACTCGACTTTGTGCGTGTTTCTATTCTTCTTATTTTTTTATATATTTGTCGTATAGTATTATTATCGTTTAGTCACCCCGGACGGGGTCTCTTTCTCTTTCCAGTCGTCTCGCGATTAGATTTTATGATGCGAGCAACAACAACAACAACAAAACAAAAAACTAACACGCGACGTTTTCTTCTTCTTCTTCCATCGTATCACTCACTCGCGTGATGATAAAAAACAACAGAACCTCTATTTTGGACGGTTCCGTGTGGCAGTTAAATTCGAGGAAAGGTAGACTAGTCGGGACCGATCAGCACGGGAACGAATATTACGAGAATACGAAATATCAACAAGGACGATCGAGGTGGGTGAAATACAAAGATTTGGACGATTATAATCCAGCGAACGTGCCGAGAGAGTGGCATCAGTGGTTACATTACATCTCCGATGAACCTGATTTGACGCAGGAAATCAAGTACGAGATACCGGCTATTCACGTGAAACTTTCGAAACAGTTCGGCGCGGTGGCATCCAACGAACCTCGATACTACCCGAAAGGTCACTTCTTCAACAAAAAAGGGATCAAGGATTGGAAGAAATATGGTGCCTGGAGTCCTCCGTAACAGAGGATGAGTTGTTAATAAAACTCGTGTACTAATATATATAAATTCGTTTCTTTCTTCTTTGTTTCTTCTTCTCTGGTTTCGCACGCGCGCGCGATTCTATTTTCATACTAAATTTATGTTTTTACAAGGTTCTATATATTTGAACTAAGCGCCCATATTCTTCTTCACGAATACGATTGAATGTCGCAACGCGCTTCTGTTCAAGTTTGCAACGTTCTCTTCTCCTTTTTCTATAATTGTAGCCACGGATGGCGGATGCGCTTTAGAAGCGTCGTCGCTGCTCGAGTGGCGTATTCCGTGACGTAAAAAATAGGCTCCGTTCGTATCGTTGAATTCATCTCTATATATCAAAAGAGATCGCGGTTGTAGAAGTATTTGCGCGACTGGTTCTTGCTCTTTTTGCTCGTCTGCTGATTCCTTTGGCCAAAAATCCATCAAAGCTCTTCCCGTCGTCGTAACTATAACTACGTGTGGGTTGTACACGATGCCGTCAAAGTGTGGATCGATACCGGCGGGCGCGTTGTATTCATTTATTAAGACGTGATTCGCCTCATTTTGACCATCCATGGCCGTCGTTTCTCGCAGGGCTTTCTTTAACGCGTTGATCCATAAAGGCGTATTCTCGTTGTTCGGTGCTGCCGGTACGTTCAATATTTTCCTTTTCCCTTTGCTCTCCACCCATTTCGCTTCTTTTTGTGTCCGTATCGCTCGATTTATCCTTCTCTCTTCCTCTTCGTGTATAAACTCTGGCACGTAAAACAAACCAGGAATGAATTCATCCGGTTTATCTCTCCTATGCACTCGATATGTATCCCAATCTTCGATCGGTTTCCGGGTAAAAAACTGCGCAAAGAACACTTCGTCGCTCATCAATTCGTCCGCTTTTTTTCTCATCTTTTCTTCATCGTTGTCGTTTTCGTTTGTTCTTGTTGTTTTTGATGAAGGTGGNGTNTTCATCTTCTTCTTCTTTTCNATCTCTTGGGCGAGAAGTTTCGAAAAGTTTATCGACATTTTTTGGGCTGATTCTCTATCTCTCTTCGCTTTTTGCTCGCACTCAGAACGATACAAGCGCGCGAACAAGAGTAGGAGTCCGTAGGAGTGGTTGGTGTTCAGTCCGGTGTTCAACTTCACAAAAATATATTTAACGACTTCCCTCAAAAGCACAAACGACGACTAAAAATAAAAATCAAAAAATATTTATGCTGGACGCCGCCGCGTCCGTCGCGCGCGCGAAGAGAATTCGCGCGCGAAGAGAACGCGCGAGAAAGAAGAACGCAAAAGTGGTTACGTCGTCCAAGAAATCGGAAGCGGGTTCTTTGTCGTGCGAGAAGAAGAATTCAAAGAAGGTAGAAGAAGAAGGTAAACGGTGTCGCTTTTCTCTCTCTCTCTCTCGTTTCCTTTTTAAGTAGATATTTTTAGGTATCTTTAGATCTGACCTTGTCTTTGTTCCTTTCTCTTCTCAAAAAGACGGCGACGACAAAGAAGACAACGAAGGAGCACACGACGACGAGAGCAGCGAAGCGCTCTTTGAGACCGTGGAATGCGTTCTCAATCTCGCGCGGCGAAAGATGGACGCGTTGTTGGAAAAGAGCACAGAGAAGGTGAAAAAAGAAGAAGAAGAAAGACGAGAGGTTTTGACCGAGAGCATAAAAAATGAAGCAGAGCGAGCAGAAACGCACGCGAGGCTGCGACACGAAGTGCGCATAGATATCGCAGAAGACGCAAAGGTGAGTTGGTATTTTGAAATGCTCGACGATGTGGGGAAAGAAATGGGAAGATGTAGTGACGTTAGTGAGACGAGTAAATTTTCGAAGACGTTCCCGGAAAGTAATAGTACGGCCCCTTCAAACGACGAGGACGACGAAAGCGAAAGCGAAAGCGAAAGCGAGAGCGAAAGTGAATGTGAATGTGAATGTGATAAAGGAAAAGTGAAGAACGATGATAGCGAAGAAAATGATGTTGCTAAGGATAGAGAAGAAGAACCAAAAATTGCCGACGAGAAAGAATGGATATCCTCTGCAGCCGCTCGAAAGAACCGTCCAAAGAAGAAAGAGGAGAAAAAGAGCGCGCGAGCGATGAAAAAGGCGCAAATGAAAGAAAGCGTCGCAAACAAACTCGAAATAAACAAACGGCTATCGCACATTCTACGCTTAGCAGATGCAAATTATGTCGAGGTCGTGTCACATCACAAAAACGCGATTGAAGAAATTCGACGAAAAACAGAGCAACAAGTGCACGAGTTAGAGAAAGAAGCTACCGAAACTAAACAGGCGTTTGAACAGTTTTTGAGGGACGAGTGTTTAAACAAAATGTTGAAGCGAAACACCGCGACACTCGCGAGGATATACGGTGAAATCGCACAAACAGAAGCAATTAAAATTGAAGAAGCGATCGCGCTACTCGCTACTCGCGAAGAGGAAATTGACGATGCGCGAGAACGCGAACGCGCTTCCGTCGAAAACGAACGCGAAAAATTGGAGAGTGATCTGGAAGAAAACGAAACCATACTTCGTCGATTACACGTTGAAAACTCAATACACGAAGACAGATTGCAACGCGTCGTTAAGGAGTTCTCGGCACGCGAAAAGGCGAGACGCGACCGCGCGTCAATTTTAGATCGACAAACGAAGGATGAGTATCGCGCGCTCAGTGAAGCCAAACGACAGTACGAGCGAAAGTTTTCAGAGCGCGAACACGCGGCTGCACGACTCGCGTGGAGAAATAAAGATGCGGCTGCAAAACTGCTTCAGCAGCAACAATACGAGCGCGAATACAAAGTACACGCGTGTTAGGTTGTGGAGGATGTAGTCTTCCACAATTCCGTGCTCGAGAGTAAAACTCGTCTGTTTCTTCCCGTCTTTTGAGATTCTTTTTGAGTATTTTCCACAACTTTTTCCAAATCCTCTTCTTCATATATATCATAACGAGTGTCTATATTCCAACTTCTACTGAAGAGGAATACTATGCGTGGAATTGCCAGTGTACGGACGAGCGCGTCTTTTGCGTTTGTTCTGATCACGGTCGCAGTATCAGCGCATACCTTTTCCGGCTTTTCCGCGCGAGGGCGTGAACTTCTTCTTCCTAGCTTTCTCGCTGGCGATGAGGAGGTTTGTTCGGTGGGAAGAACGTCGTTGAGTAAAAGCCTGGATGGTGGAGAATACGCTGAAGCAGAAACACCCGGCGTAGAAGCAATTCAACGTGCAGCACCAGATATCGAAACAAGCGGTGCAGTTTTATCCGAGGAAGAAGCGCGCTTCGTAAAGTCGTCAGCCAAGAAATACATCGTTCGGTTTACGTCGTACAAGATGCAAAATGAGCACAAGAAAACGCTCGAACGAATACTAGGAAAGAAGAGTGGATCCTCAGTCACTCTTGCGGATGATGAGATTGACGATACGCTCACGAGTAACGTTAGGCCAGTTGAGCACACGATATTAGATCGTAAGAATAGAGCGGAAGCATTTCCCACAGATTTTGCACTCGTCACTTCCAGGAACGAGGCGGCGCTTATAGCTTCGCTAGCGGAACCGCTCGCGCGTACACTNGGCGTGAAGGATTTCTTTGTCGACGCTCGTTTGACGCGTTTTCCAAAGTCAAAAGAAAGCACAAGCAGTGATAGAAGTAGTGATAGTGATGAAGGAACCCACGGCGATGACGACGACGACGACAACGACGACGGCGTTGAAGAAGATAACATACATAGCAGCACGTTTAGAAGAAAAGGTCGACGTTTGAGAAATCGGCTACATGCTCGAAATGGCAGAGGTCAACCGATTTCAAGCGCTTTCAACGCGGAGTCGTTGTGGAGACAAGGATTCAAGGGGCAGCGCGTCAAGGTGGGTATTTTTGACACGGGCGTGGACTCTGAACACTCGCACTTCAAAGGCCGAGTGAAAGATCGATCAAACTGGACGCACGAAAATACACTCGCCGATGGACTTGGCCACGGCACATTTGTTGCGGGAGTGATTGCTTCGACATTTCCACAATGTTCCGGTTTTGCCCCCGAAGCTGATATTCACACGTTCCGAGTGTTTACAAATGATCAAGTATCGTACACTTCGTGGTTCCTTGACGCGTTCAATTACGCCATCGCAACTGAAATGCACGTGATTAACTTATCCATCGGTGGACCGGATTACTTGGATTTACCGTTTGTCGAGAAAGTAAACGAAATCACCGCAAATGGTATCATCATGGTCTCTGCGATAGGGAACGATGGTCCATTGTATGGCACTCTCAATAATCCTGCGGATATGATGGATGTTATTGGAGTAGGTGGTGTCAACTATGAAAGGCGTATCGCGCCGTTTTCATCTCGAGGTATGTCCACGTGGGATTTGCCGGAAGGCTACGGAAGAGTGAAACCAGATATTGTCGCCTTTGGTCAAGATGTATTTGGTAGTAGAATATCCGGTGGTTGTCGCTCTCTGTCGGGCACGTCGGTTGCATCACCTGTAGTTGCTGGAGCTGTAACTTTATTAGCTTCTGTCGTTCCAGAACGAGAAAGATGGTTGAAATTAAACCCAGCGTCAATGAAGCAAGCTTTAGTTGAAGGCGCAGTCCGACTTCCGGAAATTCCCATGTACGAGCAAGGTGCTGGATTATTAAACTTGGAAAGTTCAGCCAAAATATTAAAAGAATACGTCCCTCGAGCCTCTTTGATTCCAGGTAACATTGATCTCACGGAATGTAAGTACGCTTGGCCGCACTGCAGACAGCCAATCTATCATTCCATGATGCCACTTATTTTTAATGCCACTATCGTGAACGGTATGGGTGTTCGCGGATCTTTAGACGCAGAACCTAAGTTCAGTCCATCGTCTCACGATCTGGGACAACATTTGGACGTTCGGTTCGCATTTTCAGAGACACTTTGGCCGTGGAGCGGCTATTTGGCAGTTTACGTGAGAGTGAAGGAAAGTGGCAAGCAGTCGCAAGGCAAAGCATCGGGGACAATTTCGTTCACAGTTGTATCCCCACCCGCAATGGGACATGACGGTATTTTTGAGACAGAAATACGCTCTTCTACCGTTGTTGTGCCGATTATAGTCAAGATCATTCCGACGCCGGCGAGAGAAAAGCGCATCCTCTGGGACCAGTTTCATAACGTCAGATACCCACCAGGATACGTACCGCGGGATAATTTAGACGTCAAATCGGACGTGTTGGATTGGCACGGTGATCATCCACATACTAATTATCACGCTATGTATGACTCGTTACTTGATAACGGATATTTCTTAGAGGTTTTGACTGGTCCTTTTACATGTTTTGATGCCACCCTTTACGCGTCGATACTGATTGTTGACGCCGAAGAGGAATACTCAAAGGAAGAGCGCAAGAAGTTATCAAACGATGTGCGGACTTTAGGATTAGGATTGATTGTTTTTGGTGAATGGTATAACGTGAAAACCATGCACACGATGCGTTTCTTCGATGACAATACGCACGAGTGGTGGACACCCGTTACCGGTGGCGCAAACGTACCGGCGCTGAACGATCTGCTCGGTGACTTTGGGTTTAGTTTCGGTGACCGTATCATAGAAGGCATTGCACGGATCGGAAGAGATAATGTACGAATATCCTCTGGTGCCAACGTTATGAGCGCTCCGAAAGGAGCTTTCGTGCATTCTGCATCGATGGTTGATAAAGCCGTAGACGCGGCTGCGGAACAGAAGACTACGCATACCCAACGGACACCTCCTCGACGTGGAGTAGCAGCAGACTACGCAGTCTGTGCTCTATCGGATGTAGGTAGTGGTCGTGTTTTTGTATTCGGTGATTCAAATTGTTTGGATTCGAGTCACATGGTTGCCAACTGCTTTAACTTCCTTCTCTCGGCGGTAAAGTATGTGTCGGATACGGAGAAACAGAAGGATTCGTGTCCGGAGCCTCTTTGTCCCACGGGAGCTGAATTGCATACCGCTATGACCGGAATTGGGCACGCTCCAGAGAGACGAACGGATGTCGCATTCAAAGAATTCTCCGCTACACTTGGTGGAAAACCCGGAAATATTGGAACGACGAAGTGCTCTCCGTCCTCGCCTTTAAATTTTCACGACGCGAAATCCTCTTACACCACGCCGAGCTGGATGCCGACGTACAAAAAGTCGTCTTTATCGTCCTGGTCGTCGTTGCTTTCCAGTAAGATATCTGACAAAATTGATAGCATGAGTGTTAGTAGCAACGATGGTAGTACTAGTAGTAGTAGAATTAGCAGTAATAGTAATAGATTTGCGGGATTGAATCTTCAGAACAACCAAAACGACGAGGAGAAGATTAGGGGTTTGAGCGTCGACCAGCCGGCGGTTGTTTCGTCGTCGTCGTCATCATCCTCGTTACGTCGAAGCGAACAACATCACATGCGTGATGAAACCTGGGTTATGGGTGGTATCGGTGCACTTCTGGGGGTGTTTTGCATTCGAATATTCCGAGTCAGGAAGCGTCGCAGGCGCTTGAGAGGCAAGTAGTTGCTTTGTAATTTATCGATTGATGAAACATTGAGTCATTGAGACCTTACCTTCCTTTTTTACAAACGAGTTCTTCATTTACAATAACAGCATCATGATATAGTACGTAAAAACATGCCCGTAAAAACACAACAAAAGCGGAAAAAGAGCGAAACACCGCGTTATCTCGAAGAACTCGAGGATTTCTTTCGCGAGAGCGTGAGAGCAGAAGCCAATCGCGTCTCTTACAAGAGTCTCTCGCCAGAAGCTCTCCAATCGTGTTTGGAATTGGGATTTTGTCACGGTGACTTGAAATCGCTATTACGCACGTGTAGAGATCCAAATAATGAAGAATTGGACGAAGAGGAAATAGATGATATGCTCGAAGCGCTGCATGAAAATGGAACTACCATAAATCAACCTTTTTGCTTTGCTCCTGGAGCGGTAGCCATAAAGCAAATGCTCGTATCCAACCGAGTAGTACATCACGAACGAGTCGAGTACTACACGCACGATATCGAGGTGGGAATTTACGCATCGAAGAACGTGAAGAAGGATGGAAAAGAGAACGATTTCGCAGAGTGGCATTGGGACGAAAACTTGAATTATACGATTCAGCTTACCGGTGAGAAAGAGTGGAAAACGGCGCGAGGAGAAGCGAACCCACTTTCGAGTGGTATGAATTTAACGTCGCCCAGAAACGCCTACGAAAAGAAGAGAAACAGATCGCGTGAACTATGGGGAAATACTCTTAATTGTAATGGTTTGAAACGAGAAAAGAAATACGATTTATCGCCATCAACCGAGGGTGATAGTAAAAGCGAAAGATTAAAGCCGGGAATGATGATCAGAGTCTCACCCGGAGAATGGCATCGAGTAGAAGCATGCGAAACTGGTAAAAAAGATGAAGTAACCATAAGTATAAATGTTCGACTCGCGCACATCACGCCGGCGCGATGGGCTGCCGAATGCATATTCTCTGGTCTAGCTATTAAATTTTACGGCTCTCATAGGGACGTTCACAGGCAAATGATAAATGATTCCAAATCGTCAAGTGATGCGTCTTTTGATTCGCACCTGAATTTTTGCGCGTCCCCAAAATTTATCGCCGATGCCAAACGAAAATGTCCGCTACTTCGTATACTTCCGTTCGATGCGAAAATCTCGAATGGATTGATATTAGGGAACACAGCTTCAAATCTTTTAGCCTACGCCGAAAATGCTTCCACTAACGAAACTGTTACGCCTGTGCTAAAAACCGAAGGCTGCGCCACGCTGAAAATTTTTGCGAACCGGCTTTGCGCAATAGAGGTCACCGACTATAGCGAAATAGGGAGCGAAGAGAAGGGATTCGAAAAAATGAAATGTATGAAGATTACAAGTACGAGCACGTTGAGTAACTTCGATTACATGAACACATTTTACATAGTGCTCGATGACGAAGACTTTAGCCAAGAGCTCGTGCAATGCTTCGCGGATGAAAAGTACGAGGACGACGACGCCAACGACCGGGGCGTTGAACTCGAGCACGTCTCGAAAAAGTGCGCCCGCATGCTCGACGTCTTGGTCGATCATGGAATAGCGATTGTTCTCTCTAGCTCCGACGACGACGAGGATTGAGAAAAAGTCTGGAACGAGGATTCTTGTTTCGCGCGCGCACGTGTTTTTTTGTCAGTATTAAACTAGTCCTAATCTTACTTCTATTGCAGCCGCACTATCAAAAACTCTCTCTCTTTCTATTTCGGTCGGTGTTTAGGAAGGAGGTGGAGGAGGAGGAGGAGTCCGACTATTAATACCACTACTACTCCCAGTCCTAACGATGTTATCCATCATCTCCCTTGCCTTCTTCGCTAACGCGTCCTCAAACTGCATGGTCGTGTGCGCTGTTTTGTGCACGATGCTCTTCAACTTTGCGTGCGTTTTCTCGTGCGTGACGAAATAATCCAGAAACTTCACGCTCCGTCGATAGACTCGTTTGATTCCGAACGCGCGTATCGCGGCTAACACGGCTACTTTCTTCGCCACCCAGAGTTTGAAGAGCAACAATCCTCCAGCTGCCGGGGCAACCATTATTTACTCCTTTACTATCGATTGATTCGTTTGCACTCACTCAAAGCTTTACGTAGTAAAAGAGAAACGTCATGTACAACCCTTTTCGTCTTCGTGTTCGGAAAGTGAAGCGAAGGATGTCGTCACAAAAATTTTTTCTGCACAGAAGAGATTCAGAGATACTATCTTCTATCCCAAACACATCTGATGAGAACAACGAACGCGGCGTTCTCGCAACCAAACACGATGTTATCGACGATAAACAACGCATCATCAAATGCGCGCATTACT
>JGI20155J14468_10003334_pt1 | contig 11243 bp, 13 predicted proteins | sample COG_05_FD_14468 | JGI IMG/M metagenome (IMG submission 14468)
TTGGCACAACTGGTTTTAGTAGGACCCAAGAAAATCAAATTAAAAAATATTCAAAAAAGATACCTATTTTAAAAGCTGGCAATATGAGCTTAGGTGTAAATTTATTGATGTATTTAACTGAAATTGCCTCAAAATCATTAAATGATGATTATTTAAGTAAAATATTTGAAGTACATCATAAACACAAAAAAGACTACCCATCAGGCACAGCATTGATGCTGGGGAAAGGGATTGCGGATGGAAAAAATAAAAATTTATATAATTTAATAGGTAAAAAATTTTTAAATAAAAAATCTATTCCTTATGGAAAAAAAATTAATTTTAATTCTATAAGAAAAGGTGAAATTATCGGTGAACACGAAGTAAAATTCTCAAGTGGAAAAGAAATAATAACACTAAACCATGAAGCTTTTGATAGAACACTTTACTCAGATGGAGCTTTAACTGCTTCTAAATGGTTAATGAAAAAAAAACCAGGATTATATTCTATGAGAGATTTGCTTAACTTTTCATAATGAATGAAAAACAAAAAGCAAAAATTATAGTTAAAACTCTAAATAAAATTTATCCCAAAACACCTATTCCTCTTAAAAGTAAAAATACTTTCACACTTTTAATTTCTGTTCTTCTTTCAGCACAATGTACCGATGTAAATGTTAATAATGTAACAAAAGATATATATCCAAAATACTTTAAGCCAGAGCATTTCGTTAAGTTAGGAAGAAAAAAAATTGAAAAATTGATTAAAAGAATAGGAATTTTTAGAGTTAAAGCTAAAAGTATTTATTTAATGTCAAAACAAGTTTTAGAAAAACACAACGGAAAAGTACCCAAGACATTTGATGAACTAGAAAAACTACCTGGTGTAGGACATAAAACAGCTAGCGTGGTGATGTCCCAGGGTTTTGGATATCCAGCTTTTGCTGTTGATACTCATATTCATAGACTTGCACAAAGATGGGGTTTAACGAATGGAAAGAATGTAGTTCAGACTGAAAAAGATTTAAAACGAATATTTCCAAAAAAAACTTGGTCTAAACTTCATTTACAAATAATTTTTTATGGCAGAGAATATTGCAAAGCAAGAGATTGTTATGGTTTAACTTGTAAAATATGCACTACTTGCTATCCAAATAGGAAAAAACCTGTTATCACCAAAAAAGCTTAGTATGAAAATTTTAGGAATAGGAAATGCAATAGTCGATGTCATTTGTAAAGTGGATGATAATTTTATTGAACAAAATAATCTTACAAAGAGTACGATGAAATTATTCTTTGAAGAAAATGAATTCAAAAATTTATTAATAAATCTTAAAATTGAAAAAACTGTTTCTGGAGGCTCTGTAGCAAATTCTATAGTTGGATTGTCTCAACTTGGTGACAAAGTAGGCTTTATAGGAAAAGTTTCTGATGATGACTTTGGTAGTAAGTACGAAGAAGGTCTAAAAAAAGAAAATGTAGAATATTTTTACTCAAAAAAGAGAAGAATTACCAACAGGTACGTGTTTAATATTGGTTACTCCAGACTCTGAAAGAACAATGTGCACATTTCTAGGAACAGCGGGAAAAATTAATGAAAATGATGTTAGCTCTGATGCAATTAAAAAAAGTGAAATAATATTTTTAGAGGGTTACTTGTGGGACGAAGGAGATCCTAAAAAAGCATTTGATAAAGCCATTAATAATGCAAATAAAGTAGCCATGTCACTCTCTGATCAATTTTGTGTAGATCGACATAAAACTCATTTTTTAAATTTAGTTAAAGATAAACTCGATATAACTTTTGCTAATGAACAAGAGATTACCTCATTAATTGATGCAAAAAATTTTAGTGAAGTTATAGACTTTTCAAAACAACTTAATAAATTGGTAGTCGTAACAAGAGGTGAAAAAGGTGCAGTTGCAGTTAATGGTGATGAAGTTGTTGAAAGCAATATACAAAAAAATCTAAAAATTATTGATCTTACAGGCGCTGGAGACCTTTTTGCAGCTGGATTTTTACATGGTCACATCAACAAATTATCTACAAAAGAATGTCTTGAAAAAGGTACTGAAATGTCCTCAAAAGTAATACAGCAAATTGGAGCAAGACTTTAAATTTAACTTTTCTTTCTTTTAAAGCTTCCCTTCCCTTTTTTGGGCTTAACTATTTTTAATTTATATTTTTTAGTGAATAAGTCTTTAGCAATTGGTTTTTCTTATTTGATTTGATAACCATTTTTTTTACTAATAATAAATTCATTATCATGAAAAGTGTTTAAAATTTTTTTTCTTAATCGATAGATATGGGTTTCAACAGTATGCGTTTCTATATCAGATTGATAACTCCAAACCTTTTCCTGCAACTCATCAATACTTACTGGTTTGTTTGATTTAGATAGATAGGTAATTGTATTAATCTCTTTTTCAGTCAATTTAAGCTTGGTATTTCTTAATAGCAATTCTCTTGAATTTAAATTTAAGGTATAATTATTTACTTTGAGCTCAGATTGATTGTTGAATTGTAGTTTTAAAAATTCAATATTTATGTTTTCTGCTAATTTGGAAACCTTTATTGGTAAATTATCCAAAACAAATTGATTGCCAATATCTGTATATTTTTTATTTGATATTATCAAACAATTGTTAAGATTTTTTAATTTGTTATTTAAAGATTTATCACTATCTGCATATGTAATATTAAAATTTAAATCTGAACCAAGTTCTTCAAGAATATGGTATAAAGATTTAAACTTGTATATTATTAAGTTCTGCGAGTTCACCAAAATAGAATATGTCAATTTTAGTTAAAAATAAACACACTCTTCAAATAGATGAATTTAAATTTAAGTGCTGTATTGGAAAAAACGGATCAACGAGGTATAAAAAAGAAGGTGATAAAAAAACACCAAAAGGAACATTTAACATTGAAAATCTCTATTTTAGGAAAGATCGTAAAGAAAAACCGTTAACTTTATTAAAATGTATTGAGATTAAAGAAGGTATGGGTTGGTGTGATGATAGTCGTTTTCCAAAAAAATATAACAAACTTATAAAAATTGAAAAAAAAATTAAACATGAAAAACTAAAAAGAAAAGATTATAAATATGATTTTTTAATACCTATTAAGTTTAACTTTAGAAAGCCTATTCCTGGACTTGGCAGCTGCATTTTTATCCATCTAACTAAAAATTATAAAGCCACAGCTGGATGTATTGCTTTAGGAGAAAAAGATTTTTTAATTATGCTTAAATTAATTAAAAAAAACTCGAAAATAAAAATTTTTTAGGATCTTTGACCAAAAATACTAGAACCAACTCTAACATATGTTGAAAAGTGTTTAGCAGCTATAAGAAAGTCGGAAGACATACCCATACTTAATTCAGTAAGGTTTAAAGTTTTTTTTAATTTATTCATCTCTTTAAAATAATCTTCTGAGTGAATATTTGCAGGGGGAATACACATCAGGCCAACTAAATCTAAATCAATTTCTTTACAGTAAGAAACTAACTGACTCACATCATTTTTATTAACTCCTGATTTTTGATTTTCATTACCAATATTAACCTGCAAAAATATTTTTATTTTTTTATTTATTTTGTTTTGTTCATCTGCAATTTTTTTTGCAAGTTTTTCGCTATCTACTGAATGAATATAATCAAATATTTGAACTGCAAATTTTACTTTATTAGTTTGTAATTTTCCAATCATGTGTAATCTTACTTGAGAATTTTTTTTTTTGATCTCTGTCCATTTTTCAACTGCTTCCTGGACTTTATTTTCACCATAATCTATGTGGCCATACTCTAAAAGGGGTAAAATTTTATCAATTTTAAAAGTCTTTGATACTGCAACAATTTTTGGATTATTATTAATATTTAATTTATTAAGATAAACTTTAATATTATTATCAATGTCTAATAAATTTTTAACAGTATTATGCATATAAATATGATTAGAAAATATTACTTCATTAATAAATTTGACACAAATAATATCGATAAACAAGATAGACAAACTACGATAATTTATAGAAACTATTCAACAAAAGCTGATCAAACGCTTATTTTAAAAATTAAAAGGTATTGTAAAAAAAAATTAATTAAATTTTATTTATCAAATAATATTAAATTGGCAATTAAACTTGATTTGGATGGTGCTTATATTCCAGCTTTTAATAAAAATTTTAACCATTTGGCCTACTCTTATAAAAAAAACTTTAAAATTGTTGGATCAGCTCACAATCTTAAAGAAATTAGAATCAAAGAAATTCAAAATGTGAGAAAAATTTTTTTATCTTCTTTGTTTAAAAAAAATAAAAACTTTTTAGGAATATATAAATTTAAATTACTCTCTAAACTTACAAAAAAAAATATTGTTATTCTTGGTGGAATTTCAAACAAGAATAGAAGAAAACTTACTCTATTAAATCAGTCAGACTTTGCTGGAATATCTTATTTTGAATAAAAAAAAGGCCCCTAAAAAGGGGCCCTTTTAATAATTTGTATCTAACTAATTAGAATGCAAATGAAATACTCATTTCGTAAGCATCTTTATCAGCAGTTGTAGCTGTTGATCCAGCAACGTTATCAGTCTGGTTCATAGCACCTGCAACTGTAATTCCGCCCATAGTGTATGAAGCAGAAATACCATCAGATTCTTGATCAGTAGTTGAAGAACCAAGATCAAATGTTGAAGTAGAGTAAGCTATTGAGAAGCTATCATTTACTGCGTAACTGATACCCCACATAACAGAGTCATCTGAGTCAGTAGTTGTTGGCGCATCAAAATCTGATGTTTGGTAACCAACTGTTACTGCACCTACTGCATATTTAACATACATAGTAGACTCATCAACTTCAGTACCGGCTGTAGCTTCAGAAGTTCCAAAAGCATAACCAATTTCTAGACCTTCAACCATTTCTGGTTTTACTTTAATACCAAAATCTTGGTAAGTAGAAGCATTTCCAGATGATGGAGTGTAGTATGAAGCGTGTAAAGTTACACCTTGCATTGCTGGAGAAACATAACCAAAGCTATTGTCAGCTGTAGTTCCGTTTACTCTAGAAGCATCAGCTCCAGATACAACATCCCAAGACTCTTCATAAGCATTAGGTGTTACGTCATCCCAAGCATCAAGTACACCTGTTCCACCGTGACCAGCGAAAGTTAGTGTTCCAAATGAATCAGATGATAGAGATATGCTGTGACTGTCTACAACGTTTGAACCTGTAGCTGTAGTAGAAGCTGCAGTAGGGTCAACTTTTGCAGACTGTGAATCACCATCTAGCTCTAAACTGAATGAGTAAGTTAAACCATTGTCTAGTTCAGTTGAACCAGAAAAAGTTACACTATCAGACATAGAGTAGCCAGTTTTTGCATTTTCATCACTGTTAGCGATGTACAAAGCAGACGAACCAGTAACGCTTAAGTCACCAGCTTGTGCAGACATTGCAACTAGAGAACCAGCTAAAGCTGATAATCCTATTTTTTTAAAATTGTTCATATTAATTACTCCTTATTTTTAATGTTAATTATTAATAATAAACGAGTGCTTTTTATCATTTATTTTTTTATTTAGTTCTTAAATACCCAATTAAATGAATAAAATTAAAAATTGTTGTATTTTTGCAACATAATTTATGTTGATTTTGCTGGTTTTTTTACTAGAAATCAAAATATACTAAAATTATTTAATGTTAAACCAAAAATTGAAAAAAATGAAAATTAATCCTTTTAAAGAAATATTTATTTTTCTGGTCTTTGGAATGTTTTTTTTAAATTCATGTGCAAATTTACCTGGGGGAGATGCACGAAAAAACCCGCCCGATCCTAAATTGAGAGTGCAAAAAAACCTAGAAGAAGGAAAAGGATTTAGGTTAGACAATACAATAGCAAAAGTCAGAAAAGGCGTTGGTGGTGGTAATTTTGAGTTTGCAAGTTCCAATGAATTATGGAGAGCTTCACTAGATGTAATAGATTTTATGCCCTTAACTTCTGCAAATTATAGCGGCGGTATAATTATAACTGACTGGTATTCTAATAATCAGGAAACTAGTGAGTCGATTAAAGTAACTATAAGATTTTTAAGTAATGAAATAAGGTCAGATGCAATTGATATAAAAGTTTTTTATAAAGATTGTAAAGTAGACATGAGTTGTAAAATTTTTGAAAGAGATGGCGTGCTAAAAAATGAACTTAGGAAAGAAATTTTAAAACAGGCAACTATTTATCAAAAACAAAGCAAAGATAAAGACTTTAAAAAATATAACGCTTCAGAGATAAAGAGATAAAAAAAAGTTTTATTAAGCATAAATATACCGTGGAAAGATATAATTTTAAATCAGTTGAAAGTTATTGGCAAAATTATTGGGAAGAAAATAATTTTTTCAAAACAAAATTAGACAAAAACAAGAAAAAATTTTATTGCCTAGAAATGTTTCCTTATCCTTCGGGAAAAATTCATATGGGCCATGTAAGAAATTATACAATTGGTGATGTGCTGGCTAGATTTAAATCTTTGCAAGGTTTTAATGTGCTACATCCAATGGGGTGGGACTCATTTGGCATGCCTGCAGAAAATGCTGCAAGACAAAATAATTTAGATCCAAAATCCTGGACTGAGAAAAACATTTCCACAATGAAAGCTCAATTAAAAAAACTTGGGTTATCTATAGACTGGGATAGAGAAATTTCAACATGTTCAGCTGATTATTATAAACACCAACAAAAATTTTTTTTAGAATTATATGATAAAGGTTTAGTTTATAGAAAAGAACAATATGTAAATTGGGACCCTGTTGATCAAACAGTGTTGGCAAATGAACAGGTTATAGATGGGAAAGGTTGGCGCTCAGGAGCTAGTGTTGAAAGAAAAAAGCTTAATCAATGGTTTTTTAAGATAACTCAATTCTCAGAAGAACTTTTAAAAAACCTTGATAATCTTGAAGAATGGCCAAACAAAGTCAAAATAATGCAAAAGAATTGGATTGGCAAATCCTTTGGCTGCGAGATTGATTTTAAGATTGAGTCATTAGAAAATAGTGAAATCAAAAAAATAAAATGCTTCACGACAAGACCAGACACATTATTTGGAATGTCTTTTCTAGCAGTCTCAGTTGATCATCCAATTGCAAAATATTATGAAAAAGATGAAAAATTTTTAAAATTTAAAAAAGAATGTTCTGGAATAGGCACAACAGAAGAGTCAATTGCTAATGCTGAAAAAATAGGATTTAAAACTAATTTAACAGCAATAAACCCACTTGATAACAAAATAAAAGTTCCTGTTTATTTTGCAAATTTTGTACTAATGGATTATGGATTTGGTGCAGTATTTGGATGTCCAGCACATGATCAAAGAGATTTTGATTTTGCCAAAAAATATAATTTAAAGATTACCACTGTGGTAACTCCAGATATTAAAAATCAAAATTTTCAAGTTACAGATGAAGCTTATACTGGTCCTGGCTATATTATTAATTCTTTCTTTTTAAATAATCTTAAATCACCAAAAGATTCTATTAAAAAATCAATTGAGTATTTAGAAAAAGAAGAGTTAGGACAAAAAAAAATTAACTATAGATTAAAAGATTGGGGTATATCAAGACAAAGATATTGGGGATGTCCAATACCTATTGTCTACGATGAAAATAATAATCCAAAAAAAATTCCAGAAAAAATGCTACCAGTTGAACTTCCCATAATAAGTAAAATTGAACCTACTGGAAATCCTCTCGATACCATCAAAGAATGGAAAAATATTGAAATTGAAGGTAAAAAATACACAAGAGAAACTGATACTTTAGATACTTTTGTTGATTCTTCATGGTATTTTTTGAGATTTTGCTCTCCAGAAAATCACAACTATGGTTTTGACTATGAAGAAGCAAAATACTGGATGCCTGTAGATCAATACATTGGTGGTGTAGAACATGCCATTCTTCATTTATTATATTCAAGATTTTTTATGCAAGCCATAACCCATGAAAATAAAAATTTTGATCTAAAAGAACCTTTTAAAGGTTTATTTACACAAGGAATGGTTTGTCATGAAACCTATAAAGACCAAAATAATAATTGGGTTAGTCCAGATGAAATAACAATCATTGATGGTGAAAAAGTATTGAAGAATGATAAATCCAAAAAAGTAATAGTTGGACCTTCAGAGTCAATGTCCAAATCAAAAAAAAACACAGTTGATCCAGAAGAAATTATAAATAATTATGGAGCTGACTCTGTAAGATTATTCATATTATCAGACAGTCCACCAGAAAAGGATGTGCAGTGGTCTGTGGAAGGAATTATTTCTTCCTACAAATTTATTCAAAAGTTATGGAATCTTAACTTAAAAATAAATGATGAAATCAAAAAAAATCATCCATTAACTGAGGATAATCAATTAATAAAATTTACCAACCAATTTATAAAGAAAGTAACTCAAAATTTAAATTCATTTAGTTACAATATTTTAATTGCCAATCTTCATGAAATGCATTCAAGTCTAAGTAAATTGGTTGATAAAAAAATTAAAAAAGATGAACTAATTTTGAACTATAGAAAAATATTGACGGTTATACTCCCAATTATTCCTCATTTTGCTAACGAATGTATAAAAGAAATTGGAACGGAGGACACTTTAATTTGGCCAGCTGTAGATGAAGAGTTTTTAATTGAAAAGACTAAGAAAATAGTAGTACAAATTAATGGAAAAAAGAGAGATTTAATTGAAGCAAAATTAAATATCACAGAAAGTGAATTAATGGATATTATTAATAGTAATAAAAATCTTTTAAAATATTTTGAAAATAAAGATATTAAGAAAAAAATTTTTGTTCCCAACAGATTAATAAATATCATCATATAATTATGTTAAAAAGAATATTCATATTTTTGTTAATAATTAATCTTAATAGTTGCGGATACTCTCCAGTATATAAATTTAATGATAATATTGATTTCAGAATAAAATCAGTAAAATTTGAAGGAGATAGAGTAATAAATAATTTTTTAAAATCTAAGTTTGCAAGATATTCATCGTCATCTTTAGATAAGGGAGATGAGTTTATACTAGACATCAAAACTGATTATATTAAAACAGCACTTTCAAAGGATGCTACAGGTGAAGTTTCAGTCTACCAACTTGAGCTTACTGTTCTAATTAAAGCAACAACTATAAATTCAGAAAATTTAGAAGATTTTAAAGAAGTAACAAATCAATATGTTTTTAAAGAAGAGTTCTCATTAAAAAATGATAATAATAAATTTCAAGAAAAAAGAGAAGAAAATTCTATCAAACAAAATTTGACAAGTACTATTTTTGATAAATTTACTTTAGCTTTTATAAATAGATGATTTTAAAGTCCCACGAAATATCAAAAATAAATTTAAAAAAAAATAATTTAGTACTATTTTATGGTAAAAATGAAGGCTTAAAGATTGAAGAAATTTCAAAAATTATATCAACAAATCTAGACAAGGATATTTTAAATTATGAGGAAAAAGAAATTTTAGAAAATCAAAATAATTTTATAGAAAACATTTTATCTAAATCTCTTTTTGAAAAAGAAAAGATAATTATTATCAAAAGAGCTACAGATAAAATATTAAAAATTATAGATGATATAATTACAAAAAACCTTGAAGATTTAACAATTATTATTAATGCTGATATTTTAGAAAAAAAATCAAAATTGAGGTCTTTTTTTGAAAAAGATAAAAAGTTAATTTGTGTACCATTTTATCCAGATAATGAACAAACATTATCCAAACTAGCTTACAATTTTTTACGAGATAAAAAAATTTCAATCTCATCTTCAAATATAAATTTGATAGTAAACAAGTGCAGTGGGGATAGGGAAACACTTATTAATGAACTTCAAAAAATTGAATATTTTAGCAAAAATGGAAAAAAAATTGATAGTGAAAATATATCAAAACTGATCAATTTAATTGAAAACCATAGCGTATCTGAACTTGTTGATAATTGCCTTGCTAAAAATAATAAGAAAATAATAAACATTTTAAACGAAAATAATTTTAGTAATGAAGATTGCATTATGATTATTAGATCTTTTTTAATCAAAGCAAAAAAATTACTTATTCTATCAACAACATTTGAAATCAACAAAAATATTGATTTAACAATTTCATCGGCAAAACCACCTATTTTTTGGAAAGAAAAAGAAATAACTAAGCAACAAATTTATAAATGGAAACCAAAAAATATTAAAAAACTAATCTACACACTTGGTGAAACTGAATTACAAATTAAAAAAAACATAAATAATTCAATCAATTTGATTACTGATTTTATTTTAAACCAAGCTTCTACTGAAACTAATAGTTAGATTTGATTATATCTATAATTTTATTTAGCTGATCTAGGTCTCTATACTCAAAAGAAATTTTTCCTTTATTCCTCTTATTATTTTGTATTTCTACATTTAATCCTATTTTATTTGAAACTGAAAGTTCAAGAGCAATAATATTGGTGTCTTTTGTGATCTTTGACTTTTGCCTTTTCTTTCTAAATAATTGAACAAAATTTTCTGCTTGTCTTACTGATAATTTATTTTCAATTATTTTATTTGCAACAAAAGAAGCATTTTCTAATCCAACTAAAATTTTTGCATGACCAGCAGTTAGCTTTTGCGTCTCTATTAGTTTTATAACTTCAGCTGGCAGAGTTAATATTCTCAACGAATTGGTTATATAACTTCTACTTTTACCTATAAATTTTGATACTTTTTCTTGATCATATGAAAATTCATCAATTAATCTTTTATAACCCTGGGCTTCTTCCAATGGATTTAAATCATGCCTTTGAACATTTTCAACTATTGCAAATTCTAAAGATTTTAAATCATCAGCCTCTGTGATTACCACAGGAACATTATGAATGCCGGCTCTCTGTGCTGCTAGCCACCTTCTCTCACCTGCAATTATTTCAAATTTTAAATTTTCATCATTTGATTTTCTAACTATGATTGGCTGTATTATCCCTCTTTCTTTTATAGAATTCGTTAGATCCTCTAAGTTTATTTCATCAAAATTTTTTCTTGGTTGATATTTGTTTGGTATTAAGTCGCTTATTGGTAATTGATTTTTTTGAACCTCTACTTTAGTTTCACCAATTAGTGATGATAAACCTCTCCCAAGGCCTTTTTTAATTTTATCCATTAAGCAGCACTCCCAATTGTTGACTCTTGATTTATAAATTCATCAGTAAAACTAAAATATGATTTACTGCCAGGACAAGATTT
>JGI20155J14468_10003339_pt1 | contig 11235 bp, 7 predicted proteins | sample COG_05_FD_14468 | JGI IMG/M metagenome (IMG submission 14468)
CGGAGTATTGAGCAGGAAAAAAGGAAAGTTCAACAAGGCCCATTTTTTGCCTTTAAGTCAATTAGAAATTGTTGCCCAACACAGGGATAAGGGTAATTTAGAAAGATTAATTGAAGCCAAATTGTCTTATCCCTATCAGAGCGCACATACCCATATGGCCAAAAATGCCATTGTACTGTTTTTGTCTGAGTTTTTATCCAATGCCATTCAAGAAGAAACAGAGAATAAGGAATTGTTTTCATTTATTGAAACGGCCCTGCAATGGTTAGATCATGAAGATCAAATAGCCAATTTTCACCTATTTTTCCTCGTAAAAATTAGCAAATATTTTGGATTTTATCCTTCTGACAATCATATGGATAGCCCATATTTTGATCTAGTAGAAGGAGACTTTTGTTCCCATGCAGGCTTGAATCCACATATGGGCGAACCTGAAATTTCTTTTTTTAAATCTATATTAGGCATAAATTTTGATAAGTTAAATGATATTAAAATGTCTCAAAAAAGTAGGCGAGAACTTATATCGCATTTAATGGTGTATTATCAGCACCATTTAGATGGATTTAAAACACCAAAATCAATACACATACTCAATGAAGTATTTTCTTAGACTAATATATGTTGCAGCCTTTGGGTGCCTTCCTATATTTTCAATAGCGCAAGAAGTTTTTGTGTATGACGCAGATACAAAAGAGCCTTTGGTAGGTGTATTGGTGGACAACAAAGATCAATCCAAACGTTTTCTCACAGCCGCAGACGGCAGTTGTTTCTTAAAAGGGTATTCCGCAAAAGAGACCTTATATATTAGCCACCCCTCTTATATTGAATATAAAACCAATATAAAACAGTGGGTGCAAAGAGGGCGTGTGGTTTATTTACAGCGCAATGCTTTCGAGTTAGATGAGGTGGTGATGTCTGTGTCTAAATGGGAACAGCAGCGAAAAGATGTACCACAGAAGATTGTTGGTATAAATGCACAAAGCATTGCATTTAACCAGCCACAAACGGCGGCAGACATGCTCCAGCAAACAGGCAAAGTCTACGTCCAGAAAAGTCAATTAGGCGGAGGAAGCCCTATGATCAGGGGTTTTGCAGCAAACAGACTGTTGCTTTCTGTAGACGGGGTGAGAATGAACAATGCTATTTTTAGAGGAGGAAATTTACAAAACAGTATTGCTGTAGATCCATTTAGTATAAAAAACACGGAGGTGATTTTTGGCTCTGGATCTGTTATTTATGGTAGTGACGCCATAGGTGGTGTGGTGCATTATTATACAAAGGAACCACAATTGAGCAAAAATGAGACTACAACATACTCAGGAAATGCCCAATATAGGTATTCGAGTGCCAACCAAGAGCGGACAGCCCATCTAGACCTTAGTGTAGGAACAGAAAAGTGGGGTTTTTTAAGCAGTATAACGCACAGTAATTTTGAAGATTTACAAATGGGTAAATACGGCCCAGAGGCATACTTGAGACCTCAATTTGTATTACAAGGTGGCGGAGCAGATTTACTGGTAGACAATCCCAATCCAAGGCTTCAAAATCCCACAGGATACAATCAAATAAACAGTTTGCAGAAAGTACGGTATAAAGCAGATGAAAACCTTGAATTCCAGTTGGGCGTTTACTTTTCTGAGACCTCTCATTTCGCCAGATACGACCGTCTCACAAGACCAGATAATGCAGGTACTGGACTACGCTCCGCAGTTTGGGATTACGGCCCACAAAAATGGTTTATGACCAATTTTAATATCTCTCATGCCCCCTTAAATACATTTTATGAGGGACTTAAATTTACAGCGGCATACCAGCGCTTTAATGAAAGCCGCTTTGACAGAGACTTTGGAGCGGTTTCTCTTTTCGGTACTGAGGAAAAAGTAGACGCAATATCATTTAACCTTGACATAGAACACAAAAAGACAGGCGCCTTTAGGTTATTTTATGGGGCTGAATATGTAGGGAATAAAGTGTACTCAAAGGGATCTGAAAGCATAGTGAGCAGTAACATGATTTTACCAGCCGCTTCTAGGTATCCAGATAATGCGCTGTGGCGTTCCGCTGCATTGTATTTAAACAGCACTTTTGAGGCTTCTGAAAATTTTAAATTTTTAGGGGGCATTCGCTATACTCATGTTTGGGTTAAATGCCTCTTTTGACAATGAATTTTATGATTTCCCTTTTGAAAAGGCAGACCTAAATACAGCTGCTTTAACAGGAAGCTTAGGTTGGAGTTGGTTTGTGGCGGAAGATTTTCAAGTGAGTTGGAATGCTACTACAGGATTTAGGGCCCCTAATATTGACGACATTGGAAAGGTTTTTGATTCAGAACCCGGGTCTGTTGTTGTGCCAAACCCAGCTTTGCAACCAGAATATGCTTATGGAACAGAAATAGGCCTAAAAAGAATTTTTCAGATAAAGTAGTTTGGAGACTTGCAGGGTATTACACCCATCTAAAAGACGCCTTAGTGCGAAGAAATTTTGCCTTAAACGGTCAGTCTCAAATAGTATATCAGGGTGTTTTAAGTCAGGTTCAAGCAGTTCAAAACGCTGCAAATGCCTATGTATACGGTTGGGAAATAGGGGCAGATTTTATGCTGAGTCCCTACTTGTCATTTGCGGNAAATTACAGTTATATTAAAGGCACAGAGGAAGAAGACAATGGGGCGCTATCTCCAGGCAGGCATGTGGCACCTTCTTTTGGAGACCTACAGCTGCTTTATAAAAATTCCAGGTTTAAAGCAAGTATATTGCTCAATTTTAATAGAGAAATAAGTGCAGATCAGCTGGCTGTATCAGAACAATCAAAAAGCTATATGTATGCTTTAGACCGCTTTGGGAATCCATACAGCCCCTCATGGCACAGCCTTAATTTCAGGTCCCAATACACCTTGACCAATGCCGTTACAACTTTTTTGGCTTGGGAGAATATCACCAATCAGTTGTACAGGACGTATGCTTCTGGCTTAAGTGCTCCAGGGAGCAACCTTATTCTGGGCGCTAGTTACCAATTTTAAAGGGTTTGTATTGTTTTTTAAGGGCCAGTATCTACCGCATTTTTAACATCCCTTTAAAATGAGGATGGTTTCGTTCTAATTGCTTAATTTTGCCCCTTTCATACCGCATACAAGACCTTAATACTATGAAGTTTGCAGAATATAAAGGATTAGATTTGCCTGGTATTTCCAAAGCTGTTTTACAGGAATGGAAAGACAAAGAGGTATTCCAAAAAAGCGTGGAGCAACGAGAAGGGCAACCTTCTTATGTGTTTTTTGAAGGGCCGCCGTCGGCCAACGGCATGCCTGGAATTCACCATGCAATGGCTAGAACGATCAAGGATATTTTTCCTAGATACAAGACCATGAAGGGTTTTCAGGTAAAGCGGAAAGCAGGTTGGGACACCCACGGTTTGCCTATTGAATTGGGTGTAGAAAAAGCCTTGGGAATTACCAAAGAAGACATTGGCATTAAGATATCTGTAGAAGATTATAACAAAGCTTGTAGAGCCGCTGTGATGCGCTACACCGATGTGTGGAACGACATGACAGATAAAATAGGCTATTGGGTAGATATGGAAAACCCTTATATTACCTATGAGCCAAAATACATGGAGTCTGTTTGGTGGTTGTTGAAAGAAATATACAAGAAAGGCCTAATCTATAAGGGATATACCATTCAACCTTATTCTCCTAAAGCTGGTACAGGATTGAGTTCACACGAGTTGAACCAGCCAGGCACCTATCAGGATGTGACAGATACCACAGTAACGGCACAGTTTAAAGCCATAGAAGAGACCCTNCCAAAGGGCTTACAATCTTTAGACGCACCTTTATATTTCTTGGCATGGACCACTACCCCTTGGACCCTTCCGAGCAACACTGCTTTAACCGTAGGCCCTAAAATTGACTATGTTTTGGTGCGTACTTTTAATCAGTACACCTTTGAACCTATGCATGTATTGCTCGCCAAANCATTGGTAGGAAAGCAATTTGCAGGAAAGTTTGTAGCAGTGGAAAGTAAAGAAGCCATTCAACAATACAACAAAGAAGACAAGAAAATACCTTATTTGGTTTTAGCGTCTTTTAAAGGGGCAGACCTTATCGGTGTCACATACGAACAACTCATGACTGGTGTATTGCCTTGTGATCATCCTGAAAACGCTTTTAGAGTGATTGGAGGAGATTTTGTGACCACAGAAGATGGAACCGGTATTGTGCATACGGCCCCCACTTTTGGTGCAGACGACGCCTTGGTAGCCAAACAAGCTAGCCCAGAAATCCCGCCAATGTTGGTNNTAGATTCAGCGGGCAACAAAGTGCCTCTAGTAGACCTACAAGGAAAGTTTAGACCTGAAGTTGCGGGCTTAGGAGGTAAGTATGTTAAAAATGAGTACTATCCGGAGGGAGAAGCGCCAGAACGTTCTGCAGATGTAGAAATTGCCATTAGACTCAAGGAGGAAAACAGGGCTTTTAAAGTAGAAAAATATGTGCATTCCTATCCAAATTGCTGGAGAACAGACAAGCCTATTTTATATTACCCCTTAGACTCTTGGTTTATTAAAATGACTGAAGTAAAGGATAAAATGGTGTCTTTGAACCAGGAAATTAACTGGAAGCCAAAAGCCACCGGTGAAGGTAGGTTTGGAAACTGGTTGGCCAACGCCAATGACTGGAACCTTTCTAGATCTAGATATTGGGGAATTCCATTGCCTATTTGGAGAACGGCAGACGGCAAAGAAGAAATCATGATTGGTTCTGTAGCAGAACTTAAAGAAGCCATGAAAGCTTCTGTTGCTGCTGGACTTATGTCTAAAGATATTTTTGAAGACTTTAAAGTAGGAGACTATTCAGCGGAGAATTACGCCACAATAGACCTTCATAAAAACATTGTAGACCAGGTGGTTTTAGTATCCAGCACTGGGGAACCAATGCACAGAGAATCAGACCTTATAGATGTCTGGTTTGACTCTGGATCTATGCCTTATGCCCAGTGGCACTACCCATTTGAGAACAAAGAACTCATAGATGAGAACAAGGCCTTCCCTGCAGATTTCATTGCAGAAGGCGTAGACCAAACAAGGGGGTGGTTTTACACCCTTCACGCTATTGCGACCATGGTTTTTGACAGGCCAGCCTATAAAAATGTAGTCTCTAATGGGATGGTATTAGACAAGGACGGAAAGAAAATGTCTAAGCGCCTTGGCAATGCGATTGATCCTTTTGAAACTATTGCGGCCCATGGGGCCGACGCCACGCGTTGGTATATGATCGCCAATGCAAATCCATGGGACAACCTAAAGTTTGACACAGAAGGGATTGTAGAGGTAAAGCGTAAGTTTTTTGGCACCCTGTACAATACCTATTCTTTCTTTAGTTTGTATGCCAACTTAGATCATTTTGACAACAGTGCTCCTCAGATTCCATTAGCAGACAGGCCAGAAATTGACCGTTGGGTGCTTTCCGAACTCAATAGTTTAATCATCAGGGTAGAAGCGGCCTATGAAACCTATGAGCCTACAAAAGCAGCGAGAGCCATCTCAGATTTTGTGCAAGAAAATTTAAGCAACTGGTATGTTCGTTTGTGTAGAAGGCGTTTTTGGAAAGGAGAATACGGACCAGATAAAATAGCCGCTTACCAAACATTGTATGAATGTCTCTTGGTGGTTTCTAAATTATCTGCACCTATTGCTCCATTTTTCATGGACAGACTTTATCTAGATTTGGCTGGCGTGTGTGACCCTAATGTAAAAGAAAGTGTTCATTTAGCGCAATTTCCAGAGGCCAATAGCGCTGTTATTGATTCAGATTTAGAGCGCAAAATGCAATTGGCTCAGCAAACTTGTTCGCTAGTTTTGTCTATTAGACAAAAAGAAAAAATTAAAGTAAGACAGCCCCTTCAGAAAATTATGGTGCCTGTTTCTGCCCTAGTAAAAGCAATAGATTTAAAAGCAGTTGCTTCACTTATTTTATCTGAAGTAAATGTAAAAGAATTAGAAATTTTGGCGGATTCTTCAGATATCTTGGTCAAACAGATCAAGCCTAATTTTAAGACTTTAGGTCCTAAATTTGGTCCTAAAATGAAAGCGGTTGCTACAGCGATACAATCCTTAACATCAAAAGATATTAACCAAATGGAGCTAAATGGCGCTATTGAGTTGCTTGTAGATGGGGATAAAATAGCTTTGGAGTTGTCTGATGTGGAGATCAGTTCTCAGGATATTGAAGGATGGTTGGTAGCTTCTTCAGGCGCATTAACAGTGGCTTTAGATGCTACAATTAGCCCTGAACTAAAAGCAGAAGGAATAGCGAGAGAGCTGGTCAATAGGATTCAAAACTTAAGAAAAGACAGTGGCTTTGAAGTCACGGACAAAATTGTTATTAAATTTCTAAAAGACCCCTTTATAGATTCGGCTTTATTAGATAATTTAGAATATATTAAAACAGAAACATTGGCGACAGAAATATTGGTAGAAACAACTCTAAACGAGGGACTTCCAATTGAATTTGATGAGGTACGCTCAGTGTTATTTATTGAAAAACAAAACTAATATGGAAACAGATTTAAAAAACAGATATTCAGATAAAGATTTGGCAGAATTCAAGGTCCTTATCTCTGAGAAAATAGAGGTGGCTAAGTCTCATCTTGAACTTTTAAAGAGTTCATATATGAATGATGGAAACAATGGTACAGATGACACCTCTCCAACTTTCAAGGCTTTTGAAGAAGGCTCTGAGACCATGAGCAAAGAAGCTAATACCCAATTGGCTATTCGTCAAGAGAAATTTATCAGGGATTTAAAAAATGCCTTGCTTAGAATTGAGAATAAGACCTATGGCATATGCAGGGTAACGGGTAAATTAATCAACAAAGAAAGATTAAAGCTAGTCCCTCACGCGACCCTAAGTATTGAAGCTAAGAACATGCAAAAGTAGTCGTTATTGAAGGTTATATACACAGCGATACTTCTGGTGTTAGCCCTTCATTTATCCTGGTCTCAAAAGATATTATCTAAAGTTTTAGAAGACCCTTCTCTCACCCAAATCCATGTATTGGCCCAAGAAGTCAATACCTTACATTTAAAACCATCTTCCTCCAAGGAACTTCTTGTTTCAGCACGTTTAAATGGAGAGTACAGTCTCCATCAGATGATCGTGTTTACTAGAAAAGGAAATACCTTATTTATTGAACCAGACCTTTCAGCAACTTTTGAACTTCCCAATGACAAACTCAGTGCCCACAAAATATGGTCGGTTGATTTGGCTATTGAAATACCAACATATCTAGAAGTCTATATAGATGGAGGAAATACCCAAATAAATGCTGAGGGTATTTTTGAGAAACTTCAGATCCAACTCAATGACGGATTGTGTGTTTTAAAAGAAGTAGGGAATCAAGTGCGGGTAAATACCATTAGAGCGCCTATTATTTTAAAGCAAAAAAAAGCCATTGTAAATGCTGAAACAACCTATGGAACGCTAATTTTACCCAGTGTTCCAAAGGGGCTTTCAGAGATTGTATTGCGGTCCATACACGGAGACATTAAAGTGGTTCCTCTAGACTAGTTTCATTTTAATAATAATGTTTATTTTAGCCACCTAAGTACCTATTATGTTTAAAAAGCCTTTTTTACTCGCCTATTTTTTATTGATTCTGGACCAATGTGTAAAAATTTATATTAAAACACACTTTTTTTTAGGAGAATCAGTAGAGGTCTTTTCTGGTTTTCAAATTTTATTTATCGAAAACGAGGGCGCTGCTTGGGGGGCCAAACTCAGTGATATTTTACCCATTTCAGATGTAAGTGGAAAAATTGCCCTCACCGTTTTTAGACTGTTTGCTATTGTGGGAATTGGTGCGTGGTTTGTAAGTTCTGTTAAAAAAGGTGTGCCACTTTTTTTGCAAATGGCCCAAGCTTTGATTTTCGCAGGGGCCTTGGGTAATATTATTGATTCTGTTTTTTATGGGGTACTATTTAATGACAGTATGTACCAAGTAGCGACCCTATTTTCTGATCAGCCTTACGGCAGCTTACTACAAGGTAAGGTGGTAGACATGCTCTATTTCCCGCTCATAGATACTACATGGCCAGAATGGGTGCCAGTTTTAGGAGGAAATTCATTAAGATTTTTTGAACCAGTTTTTAATATTGCAGACACCGCTATTAGTACTGGAGTAGGTCTTTTATTGGTCTTCAACAAAAAAGCTTTTCCACAGGGATAGGTGTTTTGCGAATTTTCAAAGTCGCTAAATTTGTCTTCTTTTCTGCATCATTTGTCAGAATTAGATCTGAGCTGTATCATAAGACTCAGAATTGTTTATTTAAATTCGTATACCTTAACTGGTGTTACACAGTAATCTAATGGAATATCTGTGGCGTCTAAGCCCTCAATTTTTTCTTCAGGTTCAAATAGGGATAAGCCTATTTTTAGGGTATTTGGTTTGCATTTAGATAAAAAACGATCGTAGAATCCTTTTCCGTATCCGACTCTGTGCCCTTTTTTATCATATGCCAATAAAGGAATAAAGACTACTTCTATTTCTGAAGGGGGAACAGTCAATCCATTTTGAGGCTCTGGAATCCCCCAATGGTTTGTTTTTATTTTGGTATTGTCTGTCAGTAGTATATGCACTATTTCAGTATCGTTTTGTATTCTTGGCAAACAGACTTCTTTATCTCTTCCATGCAGTAATGTGAGGATGAATTCGGTATCTATTTCTTTTTTGGAAACAATACTCAGGAATAGGCTGTAATAGGAGGCATCCCATATAGGACAGTTTAATAATTGATTCCCTATAGCGGCACTTAATGTAGCAATTTCTTCTGTTTGGAGCTTTTTTCTTTTTTCAAGGTAAGCACTTCTAAGGGCTATTTTATTCATAAATTGGGCATTTTAAGCTTATAAAAATACAGATAAAATAAAGGCCCAATAATAATTTCTACTATACCTTTGTAAATCACCTATGGCGGCCAATAGCATTTCTATACAACTCAGTGTACTTCCGGAAACTCCGGGAGTGTACCAGTTTTATGATAGCTCAGATAAGATTTTATATATAGGAAAAGCCAAAAACCTTAAAAAAAGGGTCAGTTCATATTTTACATTAAAACACGAGATAGCCAAAACACGCTTATTGGTCAAGAAAATTGTACTGATCAAGCATATAGTGGTTCCCACAGAGTCAGACGCACTTTTATTAGAAAACAACCTGATTAAAAAATACCAGCCAAGGTATAATATATTATTATTAAAAGATGACAAGACCTTTCCTTGGATTTGTATTAAAAAAGAACGGTTTCCAAGGGTCTTTTTAACCCGTCAGTTAATTAAAGATGGTTCAGAATATTTTGGACCTTATACCAATAAGAGAATGGTGAAGGTTTTGCTGGAGCTCATTAAAGGGCTTTATCCTTTGAGAACCTGCAATTATGACCTCTCTTTTGAAAAAATTCAAGAAGGCAGGTATAAAAGTTGTTTGGAGTATCATTTAGGGAATTGCCATGCACCTTGTGAGAATTTACAATCTGAGACCTCATATGCTAAAGATATAGAAGCCATTAGACATATATTAAAGGGCAATTTAGCTGCAGCAATGAAGCATTTTAAAATAGAAATGGATCGTTACGCCGCTGAGGAAGCTTTTGAAATGGCCCACAAAGTAAAAGAAAAGCTGGCCGTATTGGCTGGTTACCAATCTAAGTCCACAATAGTAAATCCTAAAATAAACAATGTAGATGTGTTTACTGTTATTTCAGACCAAACCCATGCCTATGTGAATTTTCTTGAACTTTCTCATGGCGCCATTATTCGGTCTCACACCCTGGAAATTAAAAAGCAGCTGGAGGAGACAGATGCACAAATTTTAGAATTGGCTATTGTGTCCTTAAGGGAGCGTTTTAAATCTATTTCTAAAGAGGTGATCATCCCATTTAAAGTATTAATGCCAGAAGGAATAAAGGCTACTATACCTGTTTTGGGAGACAAACAAAAATTGTTAGCGTTGTCTGAGCGCAATGCCCGTTTTTATAGACAGGATAAATTGAGTCAAATGCGCATTGTAGATCCTGAACGTCATTCTAAGCGTATTTTGGCTCAAATTAAACAAGATTTAAGGCTTTCTTCGCTTCCAGTGCATATTGAATGCTTTGACAACTCTAATATTCAAGGGTCTAATCCGGTGGCTGCTTGTGTGGTGTTTACCAATGCCAAGCCCAATAAAAAAATGTACCGACATTTTCATATTAAGACCGTAGAAGGACCTGATGATTTTGCCTCTATGGAAGAAGTGGTTTACAGGCGCTATAAAAGGCTCAAAGAAGAAGGCAGTTCATTACCACAACTTATTGTAATTGATGGAGGTAAAGGGCAATTATCTGCTGCTTTAAAAGCCCTTGATCAATTAGGCTTAAGAGGGAAAATTGCTATAGTGGGTATTGCAAAGCGTTTGGAGGAAATTTATTTCCCTGAAGATCCTATTCCCTTGTATTTAGATAAGAAATCCGAGTCTCTAAAAGTAATCCAACAATTGAGAAATGAAGCCCACAGATTTGGGATTACTTTTCATAGAAATTTGAGAAGTAAAGGTGCTATAGTTTCAGAATTAGACGGAATTAAAGGGATAGGAGAAAAAACAGCGACACAATTATTAAGGTATTTTAAAACAGTCGCTAAGATAAAAGAAGCTAACTTAGATGCTTTAATCACTCAAGTAGGTCCAGCAAAAGCCAGCATATTGTATGAGCATTTTCATTAAATATCCTTATTTTTTATTCCTGCGTTTTTTCTTTTTCACCCTATTAATAGCTAGTGTATTCAACCTTCGAGCTCAAACAGCATCAATCAATGAGATTTCGAAAGCATTCGCGACAAGGGATTCAACCGCCTTACAATCAAGGGATAAGCCTTTAAAAGTAGGTTTGGTCTTAAGTGGTGGAGGTGCGAAGGGATTGGCACACATAGGCGCGCTTAAAGTGATTGAGGCCTCCGGTGTTCAAATAGACTATATAGCAGGAACGAGTATGGGGGCTATAGTAGGCGCCTTATACGCCTCTGGATATAGGGCAGAAGAGCTGGATTCTATTTTTAGACAAATTAATTTTAACAGCCTTATTCAAGACGACTTTTCAAGGGAAAGTAAGACTTTTTATGAAAAGGAAGACGCAGAGCGCTATGCCATTAGTTTGCCTTTTGACGGGTATAAAATTTCTTTTCCACAAGCTATTTCTGGAGGACAGAA
>JGI20155J14468_10003343_pt1 | contig 11225 bp, 7 predicted proteins | sample COG_05_FD_14468 | JGI IMG/M metagenome (IMG submission 14468)
AATGAATTTAAGAATATAATAAAAATTGGAAGAACACATCTTCAAGATGCAACTCCACTCTCTCTTGGACAAGAGTTCTCTGGATACCATGTGCAAGTTAAGAAAAGTATTGAGCGAATAGAACATGCATTAAAGGAAATTTTGTACCTTGCGCAAGGTGGCACAGCAGTAGGTACTGGCATAAATTCTAGAAAAAATTTTGATAAAAAAATAGTTAAAGAAATTGCTAAATTTACAAAAATTCCTTTCAAGCCAGCTGCAAATAAATTTGCTGAACTTGCNGCNCATGACTCNATTGTNAATTTTTCAGGAACATTAAATACATGTGCTGTAGCTTTAATGAAAATTTCAAATGATATTAGATTTTTAGGATCTGGTCCTAGAGCTGGATACGGTGAACTAATTTTACCTGAGAATGAACCGGGTTCTTCAATTATGCCAGGAAAAGTTAACCCGACACAATGTGAAGCTGTTACCATGGTGTGTGTTAAAGTTATTGGCAATCATAATGGGATTACTATTGCAGGATCACATGGGCATTTTGAATTGAATGTTTTTAAACCTTTGATAGCCCATAATGTTTTACAATCAATTGATTTAATAGCTGACAGCACTAAAAATTTTTCTCTATATTGTGTTAAAGGGATAAAAGCTAATAAGAAAAAAATTCAAGAACATTTAGATAATTCTTTAATGCTGGTAACAGCACTAGCACCACATATCGGTTACGATAATGCAGCAAAAATTGCAAAAACAGCTTTAAAAAATAACACCACTTTAAAACATGAAACATTAAAATCAGGCTTAGTTAATGAAAAAGATTATAACAGAATAGTTAATCCTAAAAAAATGATCTACCCATCGTAAAATGTTAAAGCTTTATTAATCATTTTTTTTAAATAAATCCTATTTTGAAGTTTATTTTTTCCAAACTTCAATTTTTCTAATGTTTTATTTACATTTTTATTAATATTATTATCTATCGCAATATCGTTTATATTAATAATCTTTTGATCAAAATTATAAACAAAATTAGCTTTAATATTTTTTAGTTCATTTCTATTTTTTTTAGGTGTTAATAAAAATTTATAAATTTTATTATAATCTTTAATACTTAGATTAAAGTTTCCTTCTAAGATTAACTCACCATCTTCAACATAAATTAAAGTATCTGTAAACAAAAAATCAACATTTTTTTTCCAAGAGATTTTTGAGTTATCTATATCAATTAAACCTTCATTAATTTTCAAATTTAAAAAAATTTTATTAAAATCATTAATATTTTCTACCTCATCTGCAAAAATATTTGTATCTATATTCAGTTTTTTATTATTTAAAATTTCAGTTTTAAGAAATTGTGGAAATAAATTTTTTGAATTTAATAAATATAAAATATTTATTTCTTCCATTGTTCCATATATGTTAGAGAAAAATGGATTAAAATTAAGTTCACCTCTATAATTAAATTTAGATTTTTCTAAATTATCAAATAAATTAAAAATAAAATTATTTTCACTGATATTATATGTGGCAGAAAATTTATTTTTATCTAGTGTAAAATTTATAAATCCTTTTTTAGTTTTTTTGCTAAAATCTAATTCATTATTGGCTTTTAATTTTAAAAAATCTAAATTTAATTTTGAAAATATTTTTTGTTCGACTTTATTTTTATTCAGCTCTATTAAATAAGGTAAATTAAAAATTTCATTTTTAGATACAACTTTATTTGTAAAATTCTTATCATCATAAGAATATTTCATGTCTAAAATTTTATTCATAAACAAAATTTCGTTATCTTTATTTTTATAAAAAACTTTGCTGTCTTTAATAATTAATTTACTATGCCTAAAATCATTATCTAATAGTTTTATGAAAAAATCATGAGTTAGGTAATCTAAATTAAAATTTGATTTTTCTAAAATTACATTTTGGACTTCAAAATTTTTTAAAGTAAAAAGGTTGCTTAAAGATATAAAGATTTTAAGTTTTTCAATTTTTGATATCTTGCTCTGATTTTTAATAATTGAGGAATTTTTGTAAATAAAATGTGGTCTTGGTAAAAAATTATAGCTTATATTTTCTGATAAATTAAATTTTATATTTAACTTTTTTTGTAATTGATAATCTAGTTTTTTACTAATTTCAGCTTTATCGTAAATATTTGGAATTGATAAATATGATAAAACGATAAAAAATGAGGCTACAAATGATAAAAGAAATTTGTTACTTTTCGTTATTTTAGAGATCTGAATATAGTTTAACTTGTTTAAATTATCTATTAATAGTCTATTTATTTCTAAATTAATCTTTTTTAATAATTTAACAAATTGGTTATGTTTGATCATAAAGGATATAAAACTTATAAAGAATTATTTTAAATGATAAATACTGATTATCTTAAAAATTTAAATAAAGCACAAAAAGAGGCTGTTTTAAACATAGATGGGCCTTTACTTATTGTTGCAGGTGCGGGATCTGGTAAAACTAAGGTTTTAACTGCAAGAATTGCTCACATAATTAGAGAAAAAAAGGCATTTCCTAACCAAATCTTATCAGTAACTTTTACAAATAAAGCAGCAAAAGAAATGCAAAATAGAGTTAGTAATATTTTGGGGTCTAGTGCAACTGGGCTTTCTTGGCTAGGAACATTTCACTCAATTTGTGCAAAACTATTAAGAAAACATGCTTCCGCTGTAAACCTAAATTCAAATTTTACAATTATAGATACTGATGATCAAATAAGACTGATTAAAAATATTTGTAAAGCAGAAAATATTGATACTAAACAATTAGCAGCAAAATTTATTCTTGCTATAATAGATAGATGGAAAAATAAAGGATATTATCCAACAGAAGTAATAGTAAATGCCAAAGATATATATGAAAAAACAATTCTTCCTCTGTATAAAATTTATCAACAAAAATTAATAGATTTAAATTCATGTGATTTTGGTGATTTAATTTTGCATACCGTAAAAATTTTAGAACAGTATCCAGATATACGAAAAATCTATTCTAATAATTTTAAGTATATTCTTGTAGATGAATATCAAGATACTAATTTTATTCAAAGTAAATGGCTCAACTTATTATCTGAAAAAAATAATAACTTGTGTTGTGTTGGTGATGATGATCAATCTATTTATAGCTGGAGAGGTGCAGAAATAAAAAACTTTTTAGAATTTGATCAAGTATATGAAAATACAAAAGTAATTAGACTTGAACAAAATTACAGATCTTCACAAAATATTTTATCAGTTGCTTCTAATTTAATAGCAAATAATCAAAATAGAGTTGGAAAAACGTTAACTTCTACTATGGAGGAGGGAGATTTAGTTAAATTAAATTGTTTTAAAAATGGAAAAGATGAAGCAATTGGAATTTCTGATGAAATAGAAAAAAAATTAAAGAAAAAATATTCATATAATAATATAGCAATTTTAGTTAGAGCAATCTTCCAAACAAGAGAATTTGAAGAAAGATTTTTAAAAATAGGTATGCCTTATAGAATCTTAGGAGGTACTAAATTTTATGAAAGATCGGAAATTAAAGATTGTATGGCATATTTAAGATTAATTCATCAAGAGAAAGATGATTTGGCTTTTGAAAGAATTATTAATAATCCAAAAAGATCAATAGGTGATACCACTTTAAAAACTATACATGAGTTTGCTAAAGAAAATAATTTAAGTTTAGAAAAAGCATCAAGTAGAATGATAGATCAAAATATGATTAAGCCAAAAACAAAAATTGGTCTTAGTTTTTTTTTAAATTTAATAAATAAATGGCGAAATGATTTAATAGTAAAAAAAATTAGTCACATTAAGTTATTACAAGTTGTTTTAGATGAGTCTGGATATTCAGCAATGCTTAAAAACAAAAAAGATGTAGATAATGAAAATAGACTAGAAAATATAAAAGAATTACTAAGTGCAATGAAAGAATTTGGTAATTTAGAGAGTTTTTTAGAACATGTTTCACTTGCAACATCTATCGATCAGGAGTGGGATGGAGAAAAAATAAACATGATGACTATGCATGCGGCGAAAGGATTGGAATTTGATGTGGTTTTTTTACCAGGTTGGGAGGAGGGATTATTCCCTCATCAAAAATCAATTGAGGAAAAAGGCCAAAATGGCTTGGAAGAGGAGCGTCGTTTAGCTTATGTGGGAATCACTAGAGCAAAAAAAAAGGCTATAGTATCATTTTCCATGAATAGATTTTATCAAGGAGATTGGATGGATAGCATGGCTTCTCGTTTTATTGATGAGTTGCCAGAAAAGTATCTTGAAAAAAATTCATTTTTTGATGAAAATACAGAGATAGTTGAAGATTTTGATTTTAATCAAGATTTTGAAATAGAAGAAAGTATAAAAAGTCCAGGGTGGTTAAGATATCAAAAAAGAATCAAATGAATAAAAAAATTCAAATTTTAAAAAAAAAAATAAAAGAACATAATATTGATGGGTACATTATTCCTAAAAATGATGAATTTTTTTCAGAATATGCAGCTGTTGATCGTTTAAAATTAATATCAAATTTTAATGGTTCGGCAGGGATAGCTGTCGTATCACTCAAAAAAAATTATTTATTTGTTGATGGACGATATACTATTCAAGCAAAACATCAATCTGGTAATGATTTTGAAATAATAGAAATCCATAAATATTTACCAAAAAAAATTATTAAAAATTTAGTTTTAGGATATGATCCAAGCTTATTTACAAAATCTCAAATTGAGTATTATTTTGGTAAATCTTTAAAGTTAAAAAAAATTGAAAAGAACTTGATTGACGAAATTTATGTTAAAAAAAAAATAGTTAATAATATTATCTTTTCATTAAGTACTAAAATTGTAGGGGAAGATACTAAATCTAAAATTTATAAAATAAAAAAAATACTAAAAGCAAATAATGCAGATTATTTATTTATAAGTGCACCTGAAAATGTTGCCTGGATAATGAATATTAGAGGATGGGATAATCCAAATAGTCCAATACCCAATTGTAGATTAATAATTGGTGCTAATGGAATGAAATATTTAATTACAAAAAAAATTAAGGCCTCAAAAATAATCAAAGAAAAAAAATTTAATAAACGACAAATAATTGACCCTGAAAGATTTTTAAATTTAATCAATGAACTGAAAGGAAAAAAATTTATAATTGATAAACTGTCATGCTCTATCAAAAATGAAGATATAATTAAAACAAAATTTAAAATAATTAAAAATACCGACCCTTGTTATAAATTAAAATCTATTAAGAATTCTGTTGAAATAAAAAATATGATTAAGGCTCATATTCAAGATGGTGTAGCTTTAACAAAATTTATTTTTTGGATGAAAGAAAAAAATAAAAAATTAATTACAGAATTATATGCTGAAAAAAAACTAGAGAAATTTAGAAAATTGAATAAAGATTATTTGTTACCTAGTTTTAATACAATTGCTGGTACTGGACCAAATGCTGCACTTCCACATTATAGATCTACGAAAAGTACAAATAGAGTTATAAGAAAAAAAGATATTTTTTTATGTGACTCAGGTGGTCAATACAAATATGGGACTACTGATGTTACTAGAACACTCTGCTTTTCAAAACCTTCAAATAAAATAAGAAATATTTTTACAAAAGTTTTGAAAGGTCATATTTCAGTTGCTACATCTAATTTAAAAAAAGACAATAATGGAAAAAAAGTAGATGCTAGAGCACGACAATTTTTAAAAAAAGATGGTCTTGATTATGCTCATGGCACAGGTCATGGAGTTGGTTTTTTTTCAAATGTTCATGAAGGACCACAATCAATTACTAAAATAAATACTGTTAAACTTGAGGAAGGAATGATTGTAAGTAATGAACCTGGTTATTATAAGATCAATCAATTTGGGATTAGAATAGAAAACTTGGTATATATAAAAAAAAGTAAAAACAAATTATTTTTTGAAAACCTTACTCTTGCTCCAATTGACAAAGAATTAATAAACTACAACCTTCTCAACAATTTAGAAAAAGATTACTTGCTTAAATATCATCTGAATATTTATTCTAAACTCTCAAAATATTTAAATTTAAAAGAGCGCAAGTGGCTAGCTAGTTTTATTTAGCATTTTCAAAAATTGACTTTGATCTATAATTTCAACTTTCAAATCCCTGGCTTTTTCAATTTTTCTTTTTGTTGGTTTTTCTCCAAAAATTAAATAATTCAATTTTTTTGATATACTACTGATTACTGTTCCAGAATTTTCTTCTACTAAAGACTTGGCTTCAGCCCTACTAATACCATTGAGTCTACCTGTTAACATAAAGGTTTGGTTTTTAAAAATTCCATATTTTTTATCAACTATAGCATTCTTAATATCTAATATTTTATTTAATTCATCTAATATATTAATATTAATTTTATTAGAAAAAAAAATTTTAAGAGAGTTGACTTGAGTTTCTCCAATACCATCTATATTTAATAATTCCTCATATTGATTATTTTTAGATAATTCTTTAAATCTCGAAAATGATCTAAAATTTTTTGAAAGAAGTTTTGCATTTTCTAACCCAATATGTCTTATGCCTAAAGAGTAAATCAACTTTTCTAAAGATATTTTTTTTTTTTGTTCTATTGAATATCTTAAATTATCTACCGAAAGTTTACCCCAACCATCCAACAATTCTATTTTTGAGTAATCAAGTTTAAATATGTCTTGCGGAAATTTTATTAATCTTAACTTACAAAAATTTTCTACTATTTTTTTTCCTAACCCATCAATATTAAAAGCATCTTTTGATACAAAATGTTTTAATTTTTCTATTGAAATCTTATCACATTCATAATCTCTGCTAGTACATCTTCTAACAGCATCAATTTTTTTAGTTATTGAATTAAACTCTTTAATAGTTTTTGATCCACAAGATGGACAAATATTTGGAAATTTAAATTTCTGGCTATTTTTAGATCTTTTTGTAACGTCAATAGATAAAATGTGAGGTATTACATCTCCAGCTCTTTCTATTGTTGCTACGTCGCCAACTCTAATGTCTTTTCTGATAATTTCATCTTCATTATGTAATGTAGCATTAGAAACTATTACACCGCCTATATTAATTGGTTTTATTTTTGCTACAGGCGTTAAAGCTCCAGTTCTGCCCAATTGAATATCGATACTCTGTATTATTGACACAGCTTTATTTGATGAAAATTTATGTGCTATTGCCCACCTAGGCGCATTAGCAACATTTCCCAATCTTTTTTGAAGTTTAAAATCATTAATTTTATAAACAATGCCATCAATATCAAAATTTATTTCAGATCTTTTTTTTTCTATTGCATTGTAATTAATTAATAAATTTTTGACACCTGTTATAATTTTATTCAATGGATTAGTTTTAAATCCCCATTTACTTAATTTTTTTAAATATTCAAATTGATTCTCAAGATTTAAACCTTTTTCATAACCAAAAGTATAAGCAATAAACTTAAGTGGTATTTTTTTTGTATCTTCATAATTTTTCTGTCTTAACGAACCAGATGCAGCATTTCTTGGATTAGCAAATTTCTCTTTTAAAATTTCAAAATCACTGTTTTGTATAAAAACTTCTCCTCTAATATCAATATCTTCTGGAAAGTCTTTTGATAAAATTTCTTTTGGAATATCTTCTATTGTACTAAGATTAGCTGTTATATCCTCACCCTCCTTACCATCTCCCCTTGATAATCCAGCTATGAATTTTCCATTTTTATATGTTAAAGACGCAGAAATACCATCAATTTTGGGTTCTACACTATAATTAATCTTAAAATTTTTGTTCTCTGAAATAAAGTTTAACACTCTTTTTTCAAAATTAACTAAATCTTCCTCTGAAAAGGCATTTGCTAAAGATAGCATAGGTACCCTGTGAAAACCTTTTTTAAAATTTTTTGACGGTTTAAAGCCAACTACTTTAGAGGGAGATTTATTTGACTTAAGAAATTTATATTTTTTTTCTAATGATAATATTTCTTTTTTTAATTCATCATATTGTTGATCTGAAACTTTAGGGTCATTTTTATCATAATAAAATTTATTGAATTGATCAATAATGTCTAATTTTTTAATATGTTCTTTTTGGATTTTTTTTTTGTTCATCTTAATCTAGTAGAGACTTAAATTTTTCTATCGTAGATTTTTTATTTTTATTTTTTTCATATTGAATTTTATAATTCTTTTCATGAACTTTATATGTGTTTTTGTACCATTTACTTTCTGGATAATTATAACCTAATAACACTGCATATTTTCTAGATTCATCTTCTAGACCAATTTTATAGTAAATTTCTACTAATCTATGAAGTGCCTCTTCTACAAATATTGTATTATCATATTTTTTAACTATAAATTTTAATCTATTAATTGCTGGGATCCATTTTTTTTTATGAATATAATGTCTGGCAATATACATTTCCTTTGACGCTATCATTTCATTAATTAAATCTAACTTAAACTTTGAGTCTAAAGAAAACTCAGTATTAGGATAATTTTTAACAATATATTCAAATTGTTTTTTTGAATTTTTTAATGGCTCTGTGTCTTTTTTTTCGTCAATAATTTTATTGTAATACGACATAGCAAGTAAATAATGAGCATAAGAGGTATTTGGATTAATGGGATATTTTTTAAAAAAACTTAAAAGCTCTGAAATAGCTCTATTATTATAGTCATCGATATAATAAGCATATGCAGCCATCAGAGAAGCTTTTGGGGCCCACTCAGATTGTGGAAATAAAATTTCAGCTTCATTAAATTTCTTAGCAGCCTCTAAATAGGACTTGTTGTTAAAAGAAGACATTCCATCCTGGTAAGCTTTAATCATTTGTTCTTCAATTTGATTATTACCAATGTTTACAGTTTCAATTTTTTCATTTTTTGAACAATTATTAATAAATAAAAATCCGAATAATAAAGATATAAGCAATAAATTTTTCATATTGTTTTTTTTAACAGAAATTAATGATTTTCTAAAGTTTTATGCGATTGATCTTAGATATACTTTGTCAATTAAAGTGTTTGATAGTGCTTTTTCCTTGATTTCATGTAATGAAAAATTTCCTTTGTCTTCATATACTTTTCTCAAAAGATCATTGGTTAATTTATGACCACCTTGTGAGCAGACTATTTTTCCCACAACTTTATAGCCAGATAAAAAAAGATCTCCTATACAATCTAAAATTTTATGATTAACAAATTCTTTTTTGTTTCTTAATCCACTTTTATTAATAATTTCATTATCCTTTACTACTATTGCATTATCTAAACTTCCACCAAGTGCTAATCCCATGTTTTGTAGTTTTTTGACATCCTCATATAAACAAAAAGTTCTTGAGTCATAAATTTCAGATAAATTTGAATTATAAACATCTACTAAATTTCTTTGAGTTCCAATTAAACTGTTTTGATACTTAATTTCAAAATCAATTAGCAAATTAGTTTTGCTTGGTTCAATAGATATAAACTTGTTACCTTCTTCATAGGTAATTTTTTTATTAATTGAAATTATTTTTATTGGTATGTTGCTTTCTTTTATTCCAATATTCTTTATTTTTTCAATAAATACTTTTGCTGAACCATCTAAAATTGGAACCTCATCATTATTAATTTCTATCATTGCATTATCAATTCCAAGACCAAATAAAGCTGCCATTAAATGTTCTATCGTTGAAACTTTAACTCCATACTCATTAGATATTGTTGTGCACAAAGTTGCATTCGTAACATTAAATACACTAGGAATTATTATGTTGTTATTTGGAATGTCTATTCTTTTAAATTGAATTCCCGAATTTGGTAAAGCGGGCAATATACACATTGTCACTTTTTGACCACTATGTAAGCCAATACCATCAATAATTACTTCTCTATTAACAGTTTTTTGGTTAAGCATGATCAATGTATATCAAAATCCAAAAACTAAAAAAAACAAGTTATATTACAACAAGCTACAAATACTTACCCGAATAAGTTAAAAAATTTTTCAAAAAGACCTTTTTCTTTATTTTTTAAATCAATTTCATTGGTTGAAACCTCTTTATCGCTATTAACTAAATTTAACCCTGATAAACAAATATCAACATAATTTTCATCTAAGAGGTCAATATCATAATTAAAAATTATATCTGATTTAAATTTACTATCTAAAATCTTTGATCCATTTCCAAAAAAAACTAATTTAACATTTTTTAAATCATCATTAGCATTTAGGAATAAAGTGCTTATTTCAAGTAATTCCTCAGTTCTCGAAAATATAATCTTTTTTACTAATTCAATCTGATCTTTGTTTAAATTTTTATCATTATTTATATTGTTAAAATTTAATTTTATTTCGTTTGCTTTAGAAATCTCTATATTTAAAATCTTAGATATATCTTTTGTAATATGATTTCCACCTATTGGTAGAATCTTGAATTGTTGTAATTTTTTATTTTCAAAAAGAAACGCAGAAGTTTTTTCAAAACCAATATCAACAAAAATTATTTTTTTTTGATCAGAAATTTTATTTAAATAAAATATAGTCTTAGAATAGCTAGAAAATATAAATTTTTTAATAATTATATTTTGTTTAGCAAAAGTTTTTCTCAAATTTTCTAAAAAAATTTTTGGATAAACAAAAAAATTAAATTCTATTGCAAACTTATTATGACTTAAATTTTTAGGTAATTCAGATAATTTTTTTTCATTTAAATAAAAATTTTTAATAATTGAGTGTACGATCTCATGATTAGGATAATTTTTATTTATTTCATATTTTGCTTCATCAGTAATATATTTTAAAAAATTATCATTTAATATTTTTTCATCACTTTTTTTAAATATTGTTAATGAAATTAATAAAATATTTGAATCATCTACCATTAGAGATATTTCTTCTAAATATTCTCCATTTTTTTTTTCTAAATTAAATATCAAATTTTCAATTATTTCTTCTTGACTGGAAAGATCATTCGACNGATTATNTTTAATTGTTAGCNCAAACTGATTTTCAATTTTTTCAGTTTCTTTATTGAATGAACATGCNCTAATTTCATTTTTACCAAAATCAATAAATGTATGAAAATTTTTATCACCCATTAGAAATAATTCTATTTTTAATTCTTAAATCNATTATTTTTGAGTTTGAAAAATTTTGATTATTTTTCAATAATAATGCTTTAGACAAAACGTTAATTAAATCGGTATTTGGCAATTTCAATAATAAACC
>JGI20155J14468_10003345_pt1 | contig 11215 bp, 8 predicted proteins | sample COG_05_FD_14468 | JGI IMG/M metagenome (IMG submission 14468)
TACATTTAACCCTAAATATAAAAATTATCAAAGATTTTGGTTCAAAAAAAACTAATGGACATAAAAAAAGCCACTCGAAAGTGGCTTTATAATGATTNTTAAATTATCGAAATTTAGTCTTTCTTTAATTTANCTNCTGCTTTTNNATGAGCCTCNCNTANNTNNNNCTGGATNTNNTCTTCAGCTNCAATNGCTTTAGTCANATGCTTTTNNATCTTTTNNNTCANNTATACGNTTCNATGTCNNNTATAGANNGNNNTAAAGCATNATCAAANTCTTCNGTNTTTCTANNTAATTCACGAAGATCTTTCGATTTCTGCATNTGTAGATTTCTTAAATCTGCTAAAGCATCCAAAGCTTTTTCNTCTTTGGTTTTAGCCTTTTTGATTAGGGNNTCTTCCTTTCCACCGTAATCAGCTAAAATNTCTTTTTCATCAGCAACNAAATCAGTCTTAATTTCAAGTGCATCTTCGTAGTAAGATTTTAAATTTTCAGTTTGTTCTTTTTTAAGCTCAAGAGCCTCCTCTTTGTCAGTAGTATAACCACTACCTCCACATGAAGCCAAAATTGACCCCACAAATAATAATACAAATAATTTTTTCATAACTTTTTTTTATAATTCGATGCAAAGATACTACAAAGAGTGTAGAGTTCATAAAAAACAGTCACTTATTTGCGTTATACTTAAATTAAAAATTCCTTCTTCGACTTATTTAAAACCCTTCTCTTCTAATTTTTCAGCATTTTTTGATAAATCTTTATAAGAAGGACATGTTTGTCCATTTGTGAATCTTTTGTATGTGATCCCAAATTTTCTACAGTGCTCATTCACCTCATTTCTTTTTTCAAATAGGGGGTCTACTTTCTTTTTTATTTTTTCCTTTTTATCATCACTTAATTCATTTAATTCTTCTCTAGTTTTATTACCATATACATCTAGGAAGTTGGCGGAGATGGTTTCAAAGGCTTCAACACAATCACAGGCATCTTCAATTTTTGTAACATCGATATCTTCTGCAGATTTTTTGCTTAATTTTTTTCCGAGGTAACTATTGCATGAGTTTAAGAATAGGCCAAGAAAAAGGAATAGAAAAATTTTTTTCATAATATGATTTTTGTTTCTTAAACTTAATAAAAATTAACTAAGTACAGGGTATTGATTTGTAAATCAATTTCATACGAGAGAATTCCCAGTCATTTCTTGCGGCGCTTCAATTCCAAATAAAGACAGAATTGTTGGAGCAATATCACCAAGGACACCATCTTTTACCATTTTTAATGGAGGGGATGAGACCAAAACACATGGTACGGGATTTAAACTATGCGCTGTGTTTGGAGATCCGTCAGGGTTAACGGCATAATCTGCATTGCCATGGTCTGCGATTACAATAAATGTATAGCCTTTTTCAAGGCCTTTTATAACAATTTTTTCGAGGCAAGAATCAACGGTTTCCACAGCCTTTACAATGGCATTGAAAACTCCCGTATGTCCAACCATATCCGGATTGGCGAAGTTTAGGCAAAGGAAATCAGGGGTGTTTTCCGAAATGTCATCAAGAACGTTTTGAGTGACAGAATGAGCGCTCATTTCGGGTTGTAAATCATAGGTGGCCACTTTTGGGGAATTCACTAACATCCTTTGTTCTCTGCCAAATGGTTTCTCTCTTCCCCCATTAAAAAAGAAGGTCACGTGAGGGTATTTTTCTGTTTCTGCAATTCTCAATTGGGTTTTTCCTCGAGAAGACAACACTTCACCCAATGTATTTGACAGGTTTTCTTTTTCAAAGATGACCTCTAGTCCTTCAAACGATTCATCGTAGCGGGTCATGCAATAAAAATTGAGTTTGAGCTTCTTCATTTCGAATTCCGGAAAATCCTTTTGTGTCAAAGCGCTTGTGATTTCCCTAGGTCTATCCGAACGGAAATTAAAAAATATCACAGTATCTCCCTCCTCAATTAAACCTTCTCTATCAATCAATGCAGGCTCGATAAATTCATCAGAAATACCGTTTTTATAAGATGATTGGATTGCATCAGCAGCTGTATTGAAAGCTGAACCAATTCCTTGGGTCATTAGGTCATGGGCTTTTTTAATTCGTTCCCATCTTTGGTCCCTATCCATCGCATAATAGCGTCCAATAAGACTGGCTATTTTTACATTATTCTGATCTGTAATCTTTTGAAGCGTTTCAATGAATGACAAACCACTTTTGGGATCACAATCTCTACCGTCTGTAAAAGCATGAACGAAAACATTAGTCATATTCAATGAACTGGACAATTCGCACAAAGCATGCAAATGCTCTTGGCTACTGTGAACCCCTCCATCCGATACAAGACCCATTAAATGTGTCTTTTTGCCATTTTTTTTGGCTTTTGAAAAAGCCTGAAAAAGCTTAGGGATTTCATTAAACTCTCCTTTATCAATGGAGTTGTTGATTCTGCTTAATTCTTGATACACAATTCTTCCCGCTCCAATATTGAGGTGTCCTACTTCTGAATTACCCATTTGACCTTTTGGAAGACCAACGTTTTCGCCATAGGTCTTAAGTGTAGAATTGGGGTAATCATTAATGAGTGAATCAAAAAATGGTGTTTTGGCCTTATGGATGGCATCTGAATGATCAGCCTGACCAATTCCCCAGCCATCAAGAATTATTAAACCAACTTTTTCATTCATACGGTAAACTTATTGTAAATATTGATCCACAAGGGGTGTTCTTTGTGTATGTAATCTCTCCATTGTGCAATTGAATAAATTGTTTGGCAATGTATAAGCCAAGACCGCTTCCTTTTTTCAATCGTGTTTCTTCATTTCCTACTCTATAAAACTTGTCAAAAATGAAATTTTTCTCATGATCATCAATACCGGGTCCTTGATCTATTATTGAGATATTCAGATGATGAGCTATATTTTCAACCTTGACAATGATGGCATTTGAACCAGCATATTTGATTGCATTTTCAATAATGTTAATAATACTTGTTTCTATCATGAATATATCAGCAAGAATATCAAATTCGTTTGGGCACTTCAAACTAACGAGGTTATTCTCCTGCCTTTTATTGGACTTGTCAACGATCCTCTCTAATAAAGATTTAATGTTTAGGGATGTTTTATCTGCGATCAATCCCTTGTTTTCTATACTTGAAGCCTGAATGATATTATCGATTAATATTTTTAAACGTTCATTTTCAGATATTGCCTTCTCAATGAGGGTTTGGGTTTGCTCCTTATTGAGATCTCTTTTTGAAAGTGTTTGGAGCGCCAGTTGGATTGATGTTAATGGTGTTTTAAGTTCATGAGTGACAGAAAGCAAAAAGTTGTTTTGATTTTGAGAGAGCTCAATTTCTTTTTTAATCGATTTTTGAATTTGCCAGAAGCCAGCCAGAAGAATTAAAATAAAAACGCCTCCTTCACCTAGTATCATAAAAACACGTCTTGAGGATTGGGCGTTGGAGGAGTCGACAAGTGCACCCAAATTAATGATTTGATAACCCCACCATATAAATTGTAAGACAACATAAATACCTAAAAGGTATATTAGAATGTTCGACTTTTTCGACATCATGAGAGGGTTTTAAATTTTAAGTTCTTTTCTTTAATAATACGAATAACTTCGGGCAAACACTTTTTTATTGTTCTCGCTGATTTTGAGTTGTTGTGAAAAAGCAAGATGTCTCCACCCTTTATAAGCTTGGCGTTTTTTAAAATGGATTCCGAACTGACGTTCTTATTATAATCTTGTGAATTCCATGACCACATGACGATTTTTTTATCCATTTTTTTTAACGAGATCATTTGATTTTTTGTTAACCGCCCGTAGGGAGGCCTGAATAGATTTGAGTGCACAAGTGCGTCCGTTTTTTGAACAGAGGAAATATAATTTTTTGTGCTTGTTTTATTTCCTTTTTCATGTTGATAAGTATGGTTACCGACAGCATGGCCCTTCTTAATGATATCATCATATAGCTCAGGATACCTTACTATTTGACTTCCCAAACAAAAAAAGGTTGATGGTACTTTTTCTTTACTTAATAAATCTAACAGCCATTCAGTACTTCTTGGGTCAGGGCCATCATCAAAAGTTAAGTAAACACAACTCAAATCATCTCCCTTCCATTGACGTTGTCCAAATAGAAATTGAATCAGATATGGAACACGGAAAAGAAACATCCTTTTTATTTTGATTGCACAGAATAATCATATTCCAACAGCATATTGCTCATTTGACCATTCAGCATGTTCAACATTCCTTGATAGGAATCTTCAAGTTCTATTTCCGCCAATTCAGATTTAATTTTAGGATGAACAATCAAATACACATAATTGATCATTTCCGTGATTTCTTTTAAATTTTTCCCTTGAGGGTTAAACTTAGTATCTGAAGCCACTCTATACATTCTAAAGCAGGCATCTGTTGCAGCTAATAAATCATCTATATTACTACTGCTGAATCCAGGCGTTACTGCGAACAATGCATCACTATTTTCAAAATATTTAAACACACTTTGGTAATTTTTCAAGAGTTTCTTACCGAGGGCTGTTGCTTTATCAGCTTCTCCCAACATATAATACAACTGAACATATTCATGTAAATTACCACTTGTTCGTGCAGCATATTTGTTGTTTTGAGCTTGATTAATATCGAGAGATGTAATATAGTCGAATCCAGAAATCTCTCCAAAATCCAATACAGTTTCAGGAGGCATTACTTGAAGTGATTTATCCAATGCTTTCACTCCTCTTTTTCTATCTCCCAGGTAGTATAGTTGTTCAGCAAGCAGTAAAAAATCTTGTCGGTAATGAACAGTATGTCTTCTTGCATAATAATCTGTAAGGACTGAGGGGTCAGACATATTTCCATACTCATAGCTTTTCATCAATTTGTCATACATCTTATCTACATTGAAGTATTTGCTCTTTTGATTGGAAATTAAGAGTCCAAGTGAGTCTGATTTTTGAATGAGTAAATCCAAATTATCATCAACTAAATCTTGATTTAATGCAGGATCATCGAGCATGGTCTTAATTTGATTTTCTAAAAACATTTTTTCTTGATAGTTTTTGTTCAAATCAGCAACGTTATTAGAAATGCTTGGGTTCAATTCATAAGCAACCCCAACCTGTTTTAGGCAACCTTGAGAAAGTAATCTTGTGGCTAAGCTTGACCCTCGGTTACTTGAGAAGTATATGCCCCTTTTCCAATCGAAATTGGCCATAACATCAAGCATCATGATTTCTTCACGGCTTATCGCAGGAAGACCTTCATAATTCAAAGTAATGGATTCAGGACAAGAATCATTCGCTTCAATAATCCCTGCTTTTATGGCATTTGATTTATTTATTTTAAGGTTGAACTTACTCGTCGGGAAGATATTGACTTCATTTCCATTAGACATTTTGGTCACCCCTTTATTGTCGTGCATGTATTTCATCGCAGCCTTGAGATCTGCAGAATCCCATGATTTTTCGTAGTTCTCAAACATTCCACTTATCTTTTGGACAAGAGTTACAACTTTGTTGTATTTCTGTTGGTCATCAATGCTTTTAAGATTAGATTCTAATATTGGATATATTCGTTTTAAAAGCGTAAACTTTAAGATCAGATTATCAGTAAAGTCCTTGTTATCATTATAAGAAAGAAGAGGCATTAATTCTTCAATGCTCTTTTTACTAGTTGGAATCGTTTTGATTATTTCAAATAAAAGATTTTCTAGTCCTTTTTGAAGTGGGGCGAAACTGGCTTTTGCTTTATCCAAATTATCACCCTCTTGAAGCCTTAAGTTTATTATTTCTCGCAACTGGTTTCCGCTAATTGATGAGCCTAAAATAATGTTACTCAAGTCGAGGAAGTACATTTGATCTGTATTTCCTCCATACATGAGAATCTGGTCTTCAGTAAATTTGATGGGTAGTGGGTCAGATTCGTAGGCTTTCATTTTCATTTGATTGGTGTACCAATCGGTTCCCATAAGCGATAAATTACATACCCTAACGTCAGTTCTGTATCCTTCCACCTCTTGGACATACCATAACGGGAACGTATCATTGTCTCCATTTGTAAAAATGATTCCATTTTTTTCGCATGAAGCCAGATAATTTTTCGCCAAATCTCGAGCAGTAGTTTTACCGCTACGGTTATGATCGTCCCATCCTTCTGTCGCTAAAATCAAGGGTACAGCAAGGCCTAAAACGCCGGCTACACCAATTCGCAAATTGGCATTTTGGATTTTTAATTTGGATTTTAAAAAATCTATTATAGCATAAACCCCAAAACTAATCCACATTGCAAAGAAGTAAAACGACCCCGCATAGGCATAGTCTCTTTCTCTTGGCTCTAAGGGCTTTTGGTTCAAATAAACGACAATTGCAATACCTGTGAAAATAAAGGCAAGTGTTAGAACAAAAGCATCTTTAGGAGCTTTTAAATAGTGATAAATTAACCCTATTAGTGCGAAGATTAATGGAATCAAATAATATTTATTGTTTGATTTATTTTCGCTGGTGTAAAAAGGTGAAAACTCTTGACTACCAAGCCTGCTCTCATCAATGAAATTAAATCCAGAGATCCAGTTGCCTCGCATATTGTCTCCATGTCCTTGAATGTCATTTTGTCTACCTGAAAAATTCCACATAAAATACCTGAAATACATCCAGTTGAGCTGATAGTCCCAAAAGTACCTGAGGTTTTCTTTTGTGGTGGGCAACCTGTAAGAAACTTTTTCAGGATTGGTTTCACTTACCGGTTTTGATTTGTCAAAGCTTACATTGTCCTCTTTAATACCATATTCCGTATCTTCATCTTCATTCGGATCATAGCCTGACCAATATTTATATCCTCTAACTTTTCTTTTGGCATTTGCATTGTTTGGCGCCAAATACATTCGAGGGAAAAATGTGGTTTGTTCGTAAGTTGGTGTAGCATTTTTTCTAATAGTTGAATTGGTTTCGAAGTATTTCTCTTTTATTTCTATATTTCCAGGAATGTTGTTATTATATTCTTTTAGGGCCCATTTTTTTGCATCCTCTTCTTTAACAAAACCTCTAATATCTGTATCCTCATCAATCACAACCCAACGGCGTAGATGGTAGGCGGAAATGTCTTCAAACTGATCCCTGGGATTCTCTTTTGAATTCCAATAAGGCCCGGAAAGAATAGGAGAACTTCCATATTGCTCCCTTTTCAAGTAGGAGTGGAGTGTAACCAAGTTTTCAGGGTCATTTTCATCAAGAGGTGTATTGGCATTAGATCGAATAACAATAACAGCAAAAGAACCATAACCAATTAATAAAAAGACGAGTCCCATTAGTGCGTTGGACAATAGGTGCATATTGTTCTTTCGTGCGTAACGAACGCCGAAGATGCAAAATGCGATGAGTAGCGCAAAAAAGAAAAGGGAACCCGAATAAAAAGGCAACCCCATTGAATTAACAAATGCTGTTTCAAAGCTAGATGCCATAGATATTGTACCTGGGATAACCCCTTCTTGGATAAACCCGAGAATAATAATGGATAAGATTCCCGCAATGAAAAAGCCGTTTCGGGTGGTTTCTTTTACTCTAAAATAGATGACATAACCAATTGCTGGAATAACTAGAATACCTAGAAGGTGAACCCCAATTGCCAAACCAAGAAGAAACATAATTAATAACAACCAACGATTTGGGGTGGCATTAGATGAGAGTCTGTTGGCTTGAAGTTCGGCCATTTCTTCATCCCATTTCAGAATGGCCCAAAAAATAACTGCGGTAAACAAGGAGGCCATGGCGTAAACCTCTCCTTCTACTGCGGAGAACCAAAATGAATCGGTAAAAGTATAGGCAAGAGCTCCAATGGAAGCAGACACAAAAATACCGATTTGGTCATGCTGTTCAAGTTCTTTTTTACCTTGTAATATTAATTTCTTCAAAAGAAGGGTAATTGACCAAAACATGAATAGAATGGTGAAAGAACTCGATAATGCAGAAAGAGAATTGATGTAAAATGCTACATTTTCAGGGGCAGCGAAAAAAGAAAACACACGTCCCAAAATCATATAAAGTGGAGCGCCAGGAGGGTGGCCCACTTCGAGTTTGTAAGCCGCTGTGATATACTCTCCACAATCCCACAAACTTGCGGTATCTTCTATCGTAAGCATATAAACAATGGTAGCTATTGCGAAAATTGCCCACCCGTTAATTTTGTTGATGAAATTGTAATTCATTTTCATTTTAATTCGTTAAATAGTTTGCGAATTTACGAATATTAGCGGTGAGATAAAAGATTTACACCACCCAAAAGTTTTAGGGTGAAATAATAAATTTTTTATTTCAGGAATGAATTATGAAATTAAGTTATTAAATTTGCAGGCTTGATTATACATTTTAATCATTTTTGACCCATGGTGTAACTGGCAACACATCTGGTTTTGGTCCAGAAGAGTCTAGGTTCGAGCCCTAGTGGGTCAACATGTTATAAAGAGTGAATGCAGGTGCATTCACTCTTTTTTTTAACCCTGAATAATGAGTGAAAACACAAAAAACGAAATAGAATCAATAGGTGAGTTTGGCTTGATTGATGAATTAACTGGAGAATTTGAGTTAGCGAATGACTCCAGTATCAAGGGAATTGGTGATGATTGTGCAGTCATTTCTAGTGACGGGGATCATTGCAAATTGCTTTCTGCTGACATGTTGGTTGAAGGTGTTCATTTTAATTTGTCCTACATGCCACTAAAGTCTTTGGGCTTTAAAGCAGTTTCAGTAAATGTTTCAGATATATATGCAATGAATGGTAAGCCTGAACAAATCACCGTGTCATTAGGGGTGTCTAGTAAATTTCCCGTGGAAGCATTGAAAGAGCTTTATGCAGGGATAAAAGCGGCTTGTGAGTATTATTCCGTCGACCTGATCGGTGGAGACACTACCTCTTCTTATTCTGGGCTCATTGTTTCCATTTCTGTCATTGGCGTAGCTAAAAAAGACAAGATTGCGTATAGAGGGGGGGCAAAAGAGAATGATTTACTTATCGTTTCTGGAGATATTGGTTCTTCTTATTTGGGATTGCAAATTTTAGAACGTGAAAAAGGAGTATTTAATGCAAATCCAAATATACAACCCAAACTTGATGGGTATGATGAGCTCATCAAAAGACAGTTGCAGCCGATGGCTCGAAAAGATGTGATTTCTATGTTTCAAGAGATGTCTTTCAAGCCAACATCCATGATTGATATATCTGATGGTTTAGCTTCGGAAATCATGCATCTTGCAAAATCCAGTGAGTGTAGCTTTTCGATTTACTCAGATAAATTGCCAATTACTGAAAAAAGTATACTGACCTCCGAAGAACTCGGATTGGATCCCTTTGTATGCGCTTTGAATGGTGGAGAAGATTACGAGTTGTTATTTTCTGCTGATCAAAAGGATTTTGAAAAGTTTAAGAATAATCCAAACTTCTCTATTATCGGCTTTGCTACGGATAAATCTAATGGGAATTTATTAATTGACAAAAATGACAGTGCTGTTACTTTAGATGCACAAGGCTGGAGACATTTTTAATCTATTCTGGGAAGATTAACCAATTCTTCGTGGATAATGGAGATGACAAATTCTCCGAAAATTTCTCTTTTAATTTTTTCCGCTTCCATTTCACTTCTGTAGTCGCCAACTTTTAAATTAAAGTGAGGATTTTCAAACACCATGTAGGTATCGGTTAATGGAAATAGTTTTAAGAATTTCCCGCGAACTCTGTCAGCCTCATTCTTATCTGAGTCAAAGCAGATTTGTATGCGATAACCCTGTATTTGGTCAATTCTTTTTTCAACCTCAACAAGCTGATTTATCCTTTTATCACAATGGATTTTAATAAAATCCGAATTCGTGCTTTGCTGACCAAAACAAAAACAGGTGTAAATTAAAGAAAGGATCAAAAGAGATTTTTTTAACATTTGATGTTGTGAGATGAATAAAATGAGTCGTTATTGATATTACGAAAATAAATAAAATAGTTTCATTTTCATCAAAACGCTTATTTAGAATCATTTTAAATTAATATTTATGGTGTTCTTTTTGTCACAAAAGTGTCATGTAAACAAGGAATCTTCATAATTTTGCACACGTTTAAATGTATGTACGCAGTTTAAATTTTGACCAATTTTAGTTTACGTTTCATGAAAATAACTAATACACAACGGGTTAAGGGAATAGGTTCTGTCCTTACAGGTCTTCTCTTGTTAGCGTTTATTTCGTTATCCCCATCATATCATTCTCAAGGCGAAGCCTTATTTAAGGCAAAATGTGCGACTTGTCACGCTGTTTTTCAAAATGGGACAGGCCCAAAGTTATACGGTGCTGTGGAGCGCTGGGAAGCAGAAGGCGAGGGCGAACTTATTTATGAATGGGTTCAGAATAATGCAAAGCTAAGAGGAAGCGGAAAGTCAAAAAGAGCTGCGGCTGTTTTTGCTGAATACAAAGGAAGTGTTATGACTGTTTTTGCTGATTTAACCAATGAGCAAATAGGTTCTATTTTTGAGTGGGTAGATTCACAAGACCCTAATGCTTCAGCCGGAGGAAATACTCAGGCAGGTTTGGAAAACGGTTCTTCGGAAGAAGAAGAAGGCGGTTTGCCTTGGACTTGGATTATTTTGGGAGTCATGTTTGTGATTATCATAATGGCTGTTAGTGGTGTCCGAAGACAGCTAAAGATAGCAACTAAAGAAAGTGGTGATTCAACAGATTCACTAACATATGTTGAAGAATTTAAAACATGGGCATGGAAATATAGATTATATGTTGGTCTTGTTACTCTTGTTTTGGTTCTCTCACTGATTGTCGGTTTATTTAAAGTGCTATATAGTATTAATGTGATGGAGAATTATCAACCATCACAACCAATAGCGTTCCCTCATGATGTTCATGCAGGTATAAATGGAATTGATTGTAAATATTGTCACAATTCGGTAACCAAATCAAAATCTGCGGGCATTCCTTCGGTAAATGTTTGTATGAATTGTCACAAAAAAATCAATGGTGAAGGTAAGGAGTTTAAGGGTGAAATTGATAAGATTTATACTGCAGCGGGATGGGATCCGACGCGCGGTCCTGCAGGTGAATATACAGGTAAAACTTCTCCAATAGTCTGGAATAAAGTACACAATCTGCCTGATCACGTTTATTTTAATCACTCTCAACATGTTGTTGTTGGTGGTTTAGATTGTAAACAATGTCATGGTG
>JGI20155J14468_10003349_pt1 | contig 11207 bp, 12 predicted proteins | sample COG_05_FD_14468 | JGI IMG/M metagenome (IMG submission 14468)
ACTTCTTTTAGTCTTGATAGTTGTGAGGCCACATCTAACCCCCCTTCTGTAGTGAGTTCTTGTCTTTTTTCTGGCACTAAACAGCAGTCCTCGGGTGAAATATTTTTGGCTATTTTTCAGCATTTCATCAGTTGCCGCCATTTCAAGATTCATTTTTGTTGTAAGTGATTGCTTTAATGCTTCAACATCATAATCTTGTATATGTCTTCGATCTTCTCTTAAATGAAGTGTTATGCTATCAGCACCTGAATCTTCACAAATTCTCGCAGCCTCAATTAAACTCGGATATTTGGTGCCCCTAGCTTGCCTCAGCGTAGCAATATGGTCGATATTTACACCTAAAAATATGCTCATAAATTTACCTATTTAAAAAAAACAACTCTTTACTTTTGAGTGGCTTGTCACCAAGAAGTGATTTTAATCTTTTTCGATTCATTTTTTTCAAAATACTTAACTCATTTGTATCAGTAACTATGTTTTCGCGTCTTAAAAGGTTAACAAGTATTTTTCCTGGGATAAGTCCATTATCACTTGTGCTAAAGCCCTGATGTTCAATAAATTCATAATTTAGATTTTCATTTATAGGCTCATCATTCATATCAGAGCTGAAATCAATGCCATAGCCTAAATCCTCCAACATTTGATTCTCAAAGTCCCGAAGTGCATACTCTTTTTCATTTGAATTCAAAGACTTGAGATTAGATAGGAAATTCCAATATGCATGAAATATCTCTGAATATTCATCATTTTCTGGAAGTAGTCTAAGAATCAGCTCATTTACATACATAGCTAAAATAAGATCATCACCTAGAATACGTCTAGGTTTATCAGCAATTTCCCATTGTGAAAGATTTTTAAGTTCTCCCTTGCCTTTGAACGAAATGCTTAAGCATTGGAACATTTGCAATGATGTTTTGCTTTTCCTTGCCCCTCTTGCAACAAGTCTTAATCTGCCAAAATCTTTTGTAAAGAAATCTAATAGTAGAGAGCTTCCCTGATACATCCTACGGTGAATCAAAAAAGCTGGAGTGTTTTCAACTCTAGTCATAGCCTAGAGATGCAAGAGCTCTCTTGTCATCAGACCAGCCTTGTCTGACCTTAACCCATAATTCTAAAAATACTTTTGTCTCTAAAAATCCTTCAATTGTTTCTCTAGATTCCTTGCCAATTTTTTTGAGCATTGCTCCATTTTGACCAATGACAATGCTTTTTTGAGAGGTTTTATCAACAAAGATGCGAGCAGCAATTCTATGGAGATTGCCGTCCAGTTCAAATTTTTCAATTTCAACAGTAATGTCATAGGGAAGCTCATTAGATAAGTTTCTCATGAGTTTTTCACGGATAAATTCAGAGATAACAAATTTTTGAGATCGATCTGTTATAAAGTCTTCATCAAAAATTGCCGCTTGCTCAGGTAAATATTTGAGTATCAAATCTCTGAATTTTTTTATATCTGACCGATCAAAGGCTGATATAGGAAAGACCTCAGTCGCATTAAATTTTTCACTTAATATCTCAAGAAAAGGAAGTATCTTATCAACTGTGCTGGCCTTATCAATCTTATTGATGCACAGCAAAACNGGGACATCTACCTTGCTTANATGCTCTAAAACTCTTGCGTCTTCTTTCGTCCATTTGAATACTTCAACCATCCAAATGATAATATCNACATCACTAANGGATGAGCTAGCTGCTCTATTCATGTATGAATTTATGGCTTTATTATTTCCAATATGAATTCCTGGTGTGTCTACAAAAACCATTTGATATGCTTTTTGGGTATCTATGGCATTTATACGGTGTCTTGTAGTTTGTGGACGGTGCGATGTGATAGAGAGTTTTTGTCCAATTAATTCATTGATAAGAGTTGATTTACCTACATTTGGACGACCTACAACTGCGATAGACCCTGATTGAAAATTCATTGTTTTTTAATCTCTTCTAAAATTGATTGAGCACAAGCCTGCTCTGCTCTTTTAATGCTTTTTGCATTTTTTTCAACAGTAATTTTTAGCTCTTCAACATGACAGCTGACATAGAAAATTGCATTGTGATCCTTTCCTTTAGTTTCTAGAAGCTCATAAAGTGGAAGTGAATGACCTTTCTTTTGAAGCAACTCCTGAAGCTGAGTTTTAAAATCTTTAAGCGAGTCCTCAGCCTTAGCTTCATTAAGAAGATCACTAAAAAGCAACATAGTAACCCTTTTCACAGTTAAATAGTCAGAATCCAGAAAAATCGCCCCTAAAATCGCCTCAAATGTATCTGCCAGAATTGACTCACGTCTAAATCCGCCACTTTTCAGCTCTCCCTGACCAAGTATTAGGTTTTCAGAAATACTTAATTTTTTTGCCAAATTCGCTAATGTATTGCCTCGAACTAAATGAGATCGAAGCCTTGATAATTGCCCCTCATCTATAGATGTGTGACGAGAGTATAGTTCTTCAGAGATGATACAGCCTAAAACACTGTCACCCAAAAACTCGAGTCGTTCATTGTTATTCTTGCTGACACTTCGATGAGTGAGCGCCCTTCTTAAAAGATCAATGTCATTAAATTCATAAGAAAGGTTTTTTTGAAGCTTGTCCATGAATTAAACTGCTACGGGAGCTCTAATAGGCTCATCATGCTCATAATCAATTAACTCAAAATCATCATAAACATATTCAAAAATACTCCCTGGTTTTCTTTTGATTGATAGGGTTGGTAGTTTTTTGGGGGTTCTTCCAAGCTGAGTATCAACCTGTGCGTAGTGATTTGTATATATATGACAATCACCCCCGCTCCAAATAAAGTCCCCAACATCTAGATTGCATTGTTGGGCAATCATATGAGTAAGAAGCGCGTAGGAGGCTATATTGAAGGGGACACCTAAAAAGATATCCGCACTCCTCTGATACAGTTGACAGGAAAGCTTGCCATCTGCAACATAAAACTGAAAAAGTGCATGGCAGGGTTGAAGTGCCATACTCTCTAGTTCCCCTACATTCCAGCTAGACACAATAATTCTTCTTGAGTCTGGAGAATTATTGATGAGGTTTATTGCCTGCTTAATTTGGTCAATTTCCATGCCATCAGAGTTTTTCCATTTTCGCCATTGAGCGCCATATACGGGACCTAAATCACCATTCGCATCAGCCCATTCATTCCAAATGTTTACCTTATTTTTAGTGAGGTATTTAATGTTAGTATCACCTTTTAAAAACCAAAGTAGCTCATGGATAACAGAAGGCACATGAACTCTCTTTGTTGTTACAATTGGAAAGCCTTCAGATAATTTAAAGCGCATTTGGTGACCAAAAATGCTTTTAGTGCCAGTACCGGTTCTGTCAGTTTTTTCTGAGCCAGTGTCTCTAACTAGCTTCAAAAAATCTAAATATTGCTTCATATTTTTCCCTCTAGACGATAAGACTTAATTAATAAATAAATTCCAATAAAAATCATTGGAATACTTAATAATTGACCCATTGTAAGCCAATCAAATGCGAGGTATCCAATGTGAGAGTCTGGAGCCCTTAAAAATTCAATTATAAATCTAAAAACGCCATAAAAAATTAGGAATAAGGAGGATGTCGACATTAAAGGACGTTTCTTTCGGCTAAATAACCATAATATTAAAAATAAAATTAAACCCTCAAAAAAAGCTTCATATAACTGAGATGGGAAGCGCTTTTCCCATAGTCCACTTTGATCAGGCGCTAAAATTCCCCATGAGCTCTCAGTAATCCGACCCCAAAGCTCTCCATTTATATAATTACCTATCCTTCCAAAGCCGAGACCTAGAGGAATGAGAGGTGCAATAAAGTCAGTGGTTTGAAAGAAAGTAAGATGGTATTTTTTATTAAAAACTATCATTGCCATTAAAACACCCAGAAATCCTCCATGAAAGGACATTCCACCGTTTTGAAAATTAAAAAAAGTGATTGGGTTTGAAATAAAAACTGACCAGTTGTAGAACAATAAATATCCTAATCTTCCTCCGAGAACAGCGCCTAAAGCACCATAAAATATTAGGTCATCAACATGCTTAATACTCCATAATGATTCTGTTTTAGAGCGATATCTTGCAAGTAAATAGGCTGATAGAAAGGCTAGAAGATACATCACACCATACCAGTAAACTTTCACAAAACCTAAGTCAGCTATTACTGGGTCAATAACAATGTATTTCATAGATTAAAGAGTGACACTAATTCTAAAACGATGTTTGAGTTAGATAAGAATAAATAAATTATATGCATTATTAATAAATTTATGTACCTAACTCAATAGATATTAATATTTATCAGCTATAGATTTTTGGATTGATATCTTTTTTTTGATAAAGTGGATGAGCCGGCTGACCCGTTTGATTAATGTTGAGGCACATCGGATTTTTAATAAATTCCAGCACCTCCTGATCTCTATTGTATAAGCTGCCATCATTTCCCCATGCTGCTATAGTTAATTCAGCACAATCATGTGCATCGATGATGAACTGATTATTGTCTATTCCTATTGGATACTTTGCGCTTTTTAAATCTTTTGGATGGGTCGCCCTGAAAGCAAATAAATTTACCATGATTAGTCCCCCAAATCCCCATTCTGTAGCATAAAAGAGACATCTCCTTAATGTAGGATCATCATTGTTTTCATCAGCAGTTGAAGGGTTTAACCCAATAAATAAAATTAATTTTTGATTTAAATCCCATGTCCTTGTTAAGGAGTATCTGTAAGCTTTACAGGGTGAAAAAACAGCACTTTTTTTAATAATTTTCATTTGTTTTAAAAGTTTAACTATAAAATCATTTTATAAAATAGTAATTCTTAAGACTAAGCTAATATGATTGAAAATTTTAAAAGAGTTAGTCTAGGGCACTTTCCTACTCCTGTCGAACACTTAAAAAGCATTTCTAAGCATTTAGGTGGGCCTCAGATATATATCAAAAGAGATGACTGTACCGGCCTAGCAACGGGTGGCAATAAAACAAGAAAACTTGAATATATTCTTGCAGATGCTTTAGATAAGAAATCTGACCTTGTAGTCACTGTTGGTGCAATTCAGTCTAATCATGCCAGACAAACAGCTGCTGCATGTGCAAAAATTGGGCTCAAATGTCTTATTATTCTTGAACATAGGCTTAAAAAAGCGCCAGAAGTTTATGAGACTTCTGGAAACGTTTTCTTGAATAAAGTTTTTGGCGCTGAAGTAGTTCTTTGTCCCAAAGATCAAGTGGTAGAAGATTACGCAGAAAAGATTATTCAAGAAAGAATATCCAAGGGTGCTAACCCTTATTTTATTCCAGTAGGAGGAAGTAACCACCTTGGAGAGCTCGGATACATTGAATGTATGAGAGAAATTATTGAAAATCAGAATCAAGACTCTTTCTCTCACATCATCTTAGCTACTGGAAGCGGAGGAACTCATGCAGGCCTTGTAGCCGGCAAAACGATCTTTCAAAGTGATATAAAAATTATTGGAATAAGTATCAATCATAACAAATTACATCAAGAGGAAAGGGTTTATCAGTTAGCTCTAAATTCTTTGAAGTATGTCAATCATCATCCACCCCTTCGTGAGGATGTTGTTGTAGAAGATGAATACGTAGGCCCAGGATATGCTGAGCCTTCAGAAGGTATGAAAGAGGCTTTCAGCATGATGGCAACTAGAGAAGGAATATTATTGGACCCGGTATACTCAGGCAAAGCATTTGATGGTCTAATAGGCTTAATCAAGTCAAACTTTTTTAAGTCAACTGACAAAGTTCTATTTCTTCATACTGGAGGATCAGCAGCGATTCCAGCTTTTGAGTGGGCTTTTGACTAGTTAAATTAACTTAGTCCTTTTTCTTTCCTTGAATAACTCTATCAAGGATTAGAGCGCAAAATAAGATTGCAATACCAGCAAGGATGCCCTGACCAACATTGGCGTACTGAAGGGCTTCTAGGACATCCTGGCCTAAGCCTTTTGCTCCAATAAGTGAAGCAACAACGACCATAGCTAGACTGAGCATAACTGTTTGATTAACTCCAGCAAGAATAGTTGGCATCGCCAGAGGTAAGTCAACCTTTGTAAGCAAATACCATTTAGAGGCGCCATAGGCAATTGCTGCCTCCCTAATTGACTCTGGAACACCCTTTAATCCGAGAACAGTTAGTCTAACAACAGGGGTTCCTCCAAAGATCATCGTTATAATGACTGCAGATACCTTGCCAGTTCCAAAAAAAGCAATTACTGGAATCATGAATACAAACGCGGGCATCGTTTGCATAAAGTCCATTATAGGCCTTATAAAGGCATAGAACCTTGGTCTTGTAGAGCAATAAATACCCAGTGGTATACCAATGGAAATACTGAGGATTGCCGCGGTTCCTAAAAGCGCTAAAGTAGTCATCGCCTTGATCCAGAAACCTAAAAAGCCCATGTAAGCCAAAAATGAGAGTGAATAAATGGCTGCTCGTGGTCCAGCAGAGAGTCCTGTCATTAAAACAATCGCACTGATGACAACAATCCATGGAGTCGTAACAAATAGCATTTCTAATGAATCTAGAACTGAGCGAATTCCAACAGTAATTGCGCTAAAGAGCACATCACCCTTAATTACTGCATAATCAAAAGTTCTCTCAACACCATCAATGGATGCAAGCCTGATATCCGGATGTGTTGGGAAGTCAGCAAACATCTGGATGAGCATTGGGAAACTATAGTGAATTGCTGAAAAAACAATAATGATAAGAGAGAATGAAATACTCAATAAATAATTCTTAAATTGCATTCCAGGGCTAATTAATTTATTTGAGAGCCATTCAGAGAAACGCTTTTCTAAAATTGAGTTTGCGAGAATGCCTTGAGCGCACCTAATAAATAGAAACAATGCAATGCCACTAATTGCGATCCAAACCCCTGAAGCTTCAATGGCCTGAGCTTCCTGTAAATATCCATCAATAGAGTCCTCAAGCGACTTAATTGTCCTTTTAAACATTTCAACTTTATCAGAGTTTTTCTCAATTGCAGCTTGGAGCTGCTTTTCACGAAAATCTATCGTGGATTGGATTTTGTCGATTTTTATGTAAGCCTCAGCACTAATATTGCCAAAGAAGCCTCTGACTATTTGCACAATAGCAAAAGTTTCAATGATTAAGAAGGCTAGAGCCCAATTCCAGATATTTCTGATACCAAACCAGATGGAGCCAAAAAGAAAGGCAAAAAGATTGAATGATAGGACAAACTTAGAGTTGTTATTTATTTTTTCAAATTCATGAATATAGTAGTCATGACTGGTCTTCACAAAGCTTTTGATTTGATCAGTATTAATATAATTTTCTTTACTCATCCTGACCCTCGACTATAGACACAAGAAGATCTTTTTGGGTAACTACGCCCAACATGTCTCCCTTTTTATCGCATATAACTATTGGTTTGTTGCTTGAAACAGAATGCTCAATAAGGCTACTTAAATCATCATTCTCATGCATTCTTATAGCGTCATTGGGCAAATCGCCATTATCTTTATTAAACTCATCTATTGACTTCATAATCGATTTAGCTTTCACCACTTCGAGTCTTGAGATGCCTTTAACAAAGTCCGCAACATAATCATCCTCTGGGTTCATGACAATTTCTTCAGGTGTTCCAACCTGAATCACCATGCCGTCCCTCATGATGGCGATGCGGTGACCAACTTTTACTGCCTCATCTAGATCATGTGTAATAAATACTGTTGTCTTCTTCAGCTGCTTAGATAATTTAATGAATTCTTTTTGGAGTTGTCTTCTGATTAAGGGATCAAGTGCGCTAAAGGGCTCATCCATCAATAGAATTTCTGGGTCCGCTGCTAGTGCTCTTGCCAAGCCAACACGCTGCTGCATTCCGCCAGAGAGCTCATGTGCATATTTATTGCCCCATCCTTGGAGTTCAACTATGTTTAGTATTTCGTTTGCCTTGCCGTACCTTTTGTTTTTGTTAATGCCTCTAATTTCAAGTGGCATAGCAATATTATCAATTACCGACCGGTGCGGCATGAGTGCAAAGTTTTGGAAAACCATACCTATTTTTTTGTTTCTAAAATCCTGCAGGTCTTGTTTTTCGAGTGCCATCACGTCTTGACCATCAATGAGAATTTTTCCCATCGTTGGCTCTAATAGCCTATTAATGTGTCTTACAAGAGTTGATTTACCACTGCCTGAGAGGCCCATCACACAGAAAATCTCTCCAGGATTGATGTCGAATGACACATCAGAAACGCCAATAACTGAATTGTATTTTTCCAAAGCCTCTTGCTTTGTAACCTGCTTATTTTTGATAGCATCAAGTGCTTCTTTAGAAGTATTTCCAAAGATCTTTGACACATTTTGAATCTGTATTGAGCTACCTGAATTTTCTGAAGACATGGTAAATTAATTTATTTGAAAAAAAACCGGCGCCTAAATAAACGCCGGTTCTAGGTTGAACTAGTTAGATTATAGTCCTAACCAGCCATCAACTGTTTCTTCATTTTGAGACATCCAATCTCTAGCAACTTCAGCTGGGTCTCTTTGATTAACTGATACTTCATAAGCCAACCAAGAAACGTCGTCTGACGTCAACTGGAAATTATTAAAGAACTCAACAATTGCTGGTGATTTGCCTTCTAATGAAGTGCCCCATCCAATCTGAATATTCTTCAATGCGTCCTTAGATGCAACATATGATTTTTCATACCAGTCAGCATCCTCTGAAGGTTGAATCATCTTGTATGCAGCTGGGTCATGCGTTGGTTCAGTCAACATTACAACATCAGCCATACCCCATATTGCATGCGGCTTGTAGCAATAGAATGCGTAACCCTCACCTTTTTTAATAGAGTCAAGCACACGAGCATTTTTTACAGCTTCAGCAGCTCTAATTGGCTCGATTCCAGCATCAAGTAACTTGTAGTCTCTTACCTTGACCTCATTTACGTTTGCTGATGCCCAGCCATCTGCACCAATCCAAAACTCACCTTTTCCGTTACCATCGCTATCCATTGCAGCAACGACTTCTGGCCTTCCAAGGTCAAAGATTGACGTAATATTCATTTCGTTGGCGAATGCCTGAGAAACACAATAACCTTGGTTACCCTCATAGCTCTTATCACTAAGTTTCAAAGTTCCCTTAGGAACAAGGTCGTTTGTGTAAGCCTGTTGATTTGGAAGCCAAATGTCTGGATGAACTTCAATTTCTCCCTTGCTTCTATCGATTGCGCCATAGATAGCAGTGTTGTTTCCAGGGACTAAGTCAACCTCGCCACCCATTTTGTCAGTGATAACAGCAGAAAGTAGATTTGCAATTGCTGTAGCACCAGTCCAACCTGGATCACCAATATTAACTTTTTCTGCATAGGTTGTCATTGAGGCAGAAAGTGCCACAACAGCAGCGATAGCTGTTTTTTTCATTATTTTCATTATTTTCTCCTTAAATTAAGATTTTTTTCAATCCAAATTTAAAAAAAATATAGACTGAAAAATATGAGTATACATCAAGACATATATATGTTTCAATACTTATTTTCACTTATTTAAAAAGTGTATTTCACAATGACACTTAACTTATAAAAGAAAGTTTTTAATCTTAAGGTTAATTGTCTCTGGCTGTTCCATATGCGAGTTGTGGGCACACCCATCAATAATCTCAAGCTTAGAGTTAACAATTCCTTCTTTAAGTATTTCTTGCTGATTTTTATCGTAGGATCGATCTTTATTTGACCACAGTATAAGTGTAGGTGAGGAAATGTCCTTAAGCTGCTCTCTACCATCCCAACAGTCCCAAGCATCGAGGCTAGCAAGAGCAGCCTGAGTTGATGCTTTTGCACCCTCCTCCAGGCATAATTGATAACCATCTCCTGACAAATAGTCACAAACCAACTTTTGGCTATGTTTTCTCTGGTCTTTTTGATTCCTAATTGTTTTATTTTGTTTCTTGATTCTTCAATAGTTTCGAATCTATTTGGGAGGGCACCAATCGAACCTGTCCCAAAACAAATGAGCTTTTCAACTCGTTCAGGTTTCATTGCTGCCATTTCTTGAACAATCATTCCACCCATAGAATGACCAAGCAAATAGAAAGTTTCAATTTGCAAATGATCCAGTAACTCAAAAACAAGCTGGGCATTTTCTCTAATTGTTGAAGGGGCAGTCAGGTCAGCACTCTCACCGTAGCCAGCGAGAGATGGCATGATTAAATCAAAATCTTCTTTTAAGTCTTCTTGAAATCGCCACATATTTTGGCCACCAAGATAGCCATGGACTAAGACAAGCGGCCTTCCCTTCCCTAATCTTTTATAAGATAAATAATTCATGGAATGAAATGATAAAGTATTTTTTTGAAAAGAATTATATTAGTGACGTAATATCACCATCACCTGGCACAAATTCATAATTTAAAAAGTCTTGTTTTTTGACCCACTCAATTGCTTCATGCTCTGATAAAACAATGTCCGTATCAATGATTGAGCACATATAGTAATGCAAAACAATATTTATTTCATCATCCTGATACCTTTCTTCTGCGACTTTGTTATGGATTTCTATATTGACATTGAGCTCTTCGAGAATCTCCCTTGATAGAGCCTCCTCAAATGATTCATCTTTCTCAACCTTGCCACCAGGAAACTCCCATTTGAGGCCCATATATTTTTCTTTATTCCTTTTTGCTAGAAGATAGCAATCATCTTTTTTGATAATTGCAGCAACAACATCTCTAGGGCTCATGATTTGAATTTAACAATCATTAAATATTAATTTTTTTGTCATCTTCATTGCTTACTTCCTTAAAAAAAGGCACCATTGAGGACCAAACTCCATCTTTTTTTAAACGATGATAAGAGGCAGCAAGAATGTGCAAGCCAATGAGCCAATAGATGAGAGATACTACTAACTCATGAGAGCCAACCACTAAATTAATTAAAAACCCGTCCTCTAATCCAAGCCAAAATAATAATCCAATTAACAATCCGGTCAATGGGATCAATGCAAGACAAATGTACATTCCAGAATGGACAACTTTGGCTGCTATGACTTGTGACCTAGGAGTAGATTGAGGAAGTGATGTTTTTTGTGTTGTCCTCATATAAACAAAGCGGATCAAAAGTAATAGAATGAAGATTACTGCAAAAATCACTTCAAATTTGAGCAAAGCCTCATCTTTTAACTGATTAAGTTCGTCTATCTGCTTTAGCAAGCCATAAATAAATAAAAGCACAAACCCCCAGTGC
>JGI20155J14468_10003353_pt1 | contig 11201 bp, 9 predicted proteins | sample COG_05_FD_14468 | JGI IMG/M metagenome (IMG submission 14468)
GTACGAGGAGAAAGGAACAAATTGTTTTTTCGCATGTCTCTCTCTTTTCTCTGCTACTGCTGATTAAAACTAACTACGGACATTATAGTATCACTTCTTCGCCCTTTTCTTTTGCTCCATGACCCACTCTTCGATTCTTCTCTTCAACTCGACGTCACTTTTCAAATCCTCTACTTTCAACGGTTGACGACTGAAAGGACAGGTTTCGTTAGAAAGCAAGTGGCGCTCGATGGTGGCCCGGTCGCAGACGTTTTTCGTGATCGGTACGATGACTGGATCTTTCATCAAAGTACACATGAGAGGGTCTTGGAACTCGTCTGGAATCTCGCCTAAATCGGCTTCGAGGTCGACGGCATCGTCCGCAGCTTTTTTCGCGGCTTTTTGTAGCTTTTGGAAAATCTCAATTTCCGTCGGCGAAAGAAGAAAGTGTTTGGAGAGAACGTCGATGGCCATGGTAAAGACTTCGTCCTTGTAACTTCGCCCATCTTCCGAAATCGCCTCGGCTAACGTCTTTTCCGCACCCGTATCCATCATATCCGCGCCTTCATTGATAATGCTTTCGTTTTTATAAAGATTGAGATACACGGTGACGATTTTTGTCAGCAACTCTTTCGGATCGAACTTATACTTCTCCGGGTTTTTCACTTTCAACTTTCGTCTCTCCGGGCCGGCGAGGTGACTGAGGAAGTAGTTCAACATGTCCGCGACTCTTTTGATAATCTCGGGCCTTAGGAACGGCGTGGCGATCTCTTTACTCGTATACGCCATCATTTCTATGTTTTGCTTCGCGAAAAACAAATCCGATCTCAGTTCTCGTTCGCTGCTTTCGTAACGCGACTCGTGATCGTCGCGTTGTTCGTCCGTCAGCTGATTCCACTGCGCTTCGTCCCCCATCAACGCCTCCCTTTCTCGAATTTGCGGAAGTTTCTCCATAGCCTCGCCGAGAGAGTGCACGGCATCGTTGATGAGCATGTCAACAAACTTCGCGTAAAATCGCCACTTGGTTTCTGAAAAAATCTTCCAACCGTTTCGGTACTCCGGGATTGCCCAAAGATACTCGCAAATGTCGCCGATTTCTTTGCGGACGTTGAATTTTTCGTAAGGACCAACAGCTTGCTCGGCATCGGCGAAGAGTTTGAGCAAGTTCGGGATGAGAAACTGAAATGCGCTCGCGTTTGTTTCGAACATCACTCGACCTAATTTATCCGAGCCAGAATAGTCTGGTAAGAACGAGTGTATGACCGAGACAAACTTACATCGAAGATATGGATTTTTGATGTGCTCAGACGCCCCGGAGAAGAGAACGAGAAAGTCTACGACTTCGGTCAAAATTTCATTCTCAATCAACGAATGCGAAGAACTTTTCGTGCACATGACGTACACCAAGTAGTCCAAAGTATCTTCCACAATTTCTTCCGGTATCGCTCGGAAAGCTTTCGAGGCTTCATCCGGGAGTTGCGTCGTCGTCGTCGTCGGAATTGCTGGTGATGTCTGATCTCCACCACCACTTCTTGCTTCGTTCAATAACCACACGCACGTTAAACGATAGAATGCAAAACTATCCGATACTACGCGCGGATCCATCAAAGTCGCATCGCAAAGCATCGTCTGTTGAATGTAGGCATCTTTCTTCATGCGAAGTTGTCCGAGTTGAACAACAAACTCGTGTCTTCGCGGATCGTTCCCGGGTAAAGATTGTATCTCCTCCTCCAATTCGTTCACTCTCTCGGCATAACGGCGTATGGTGTGTCGCTGCCTCTCTTCTTGCGCGTTGATACACGCGATGATGCCAAGATGCATAGCGCGATGAGTCGCGAAAAAACATTCGCAGACGAATCCCCACGACGACGCGTTCGCATCGCCACCTTCTTCCAACTCAAACTCCCCGCTGTTATAGCATTGTTCCGCTTCGCTCTCGGTCATGCCAAGTCTCGTGCAATCTTTGTAGTCCGTTATACCGCACGATTTAGAAAGCGTGTATTCCGCTTTAATTTTCGGCAAATGTTTTCCTTTTCCGTTGAGAACGTCCGTGAATGGCAAACTCAAACGTAACATCGTCTCGCAAAAGTTTACAAAGTAGCCGTCTGAGCAATTCTCAAACCAAGATAATTGTTGCTCTTGTTGACTTCTTTTCTTATTCACGTGCAAGTTTAAGAAGATCCACTTTAAAACGCCATCACGAGTTGGCCCGCCGTGTTTAAGCAAAGTCTTTAAGATTGCGTGCAAGCCTTCGTAGACGCGAGCCATGTGCATCCAAATCGTCGCGTGCGCGTTGTCTCTTTCGCGCACACTCACTTTCAAGTCTTTCGATCCTAAATCAACGCTTGGAAATAAAGCTGGAAATACGTTTGGTTCTCGTCTTTGCGACAACATGTTCATCACCGGAACCCTCGAATACATCGGCGAAAGCGCAAACAGCGGCCCTAATATTGAACACTCCTCAAAATCTTTACCCAACACGTATCCATCGGACGTTCGCGCGTTTGCGTTGAAGTTTGGTATCATCATTACGTGCGGCGGTAAAGTAGGAAAGATTTGAGCGTTGCGGTTTTTGGGCATCCAGAGCGGATGCTTTATCAATCTCGCCGCGGCGATTGGATTCGCCGCGAGCATAAACATTGCCCTCAAAAATGGATCGAAATCCGCGAGAATGGACATTCCGTGGACGAGAAAAGGTTCGGTCGGTAAAGATTTCTCTCTCGTAAACGTCCATTGCCTTTCGTGCAAGAATATCGCATCCAGCAGGTCAGGTTCTTCCTCGCCAAACTTTTTGCAAAACGCGTCCAAATACATCTGGCTCATTTCGCCCGTGTATAATCGATACGAAAACTCATTCACACCGTATTCTTCCTCCCACTCTGATATTGGAAACATCCCTGGCTCTTCTCGGGTCCCTCGAATTTCCTCGTCCGGATTCAACACCAATCCACCGTAAGAGACGCACAATTTCTTCACCTCTTGCATCAACAGGTCGAACTTATCTTTCGCGTCCCTTTCGTTTGCAAACTGCGCGAGAGTGGACTTTCGCAACTCCTCGTCCGCTCTGTGAAACGTTTCTAAAAGGTACCTGAACTTTGACTTTTGATTCAGTTGGTGTTCGTTTCTTCTTTGTTCACCACCACCACCACCACCACCACCACCTGCTCCTCCTAACGATGATGACGAGGATAGCGATAACGATAATCGCGAGATCAGCACTCTGTCCGCAAACTCCTCGTTTATTTCATCCGCCTCGTCGTTTTCTTCTTCTTTTTCTCCTCCTCTTTCTTTCTTTTCGTTCGCGATCTCCTTTTCCAACGCGTCTAAAAACACGATCGATGACGACGCATTCTCGCCATTACCACCGTCGCTCGTCGTCGTCGTCTTACTACCAGTACTACTATTGCTACCACTCTTCGTCCACGCGCAGTTGGTCACCAGCTCGAGCTTGGATTTGAAATACAGCCGGTGCATTTTCTTCGCGTCTTTCATCATTTTTCTTTTTCTCACGTTTTTTGTAGGACGACGAACTTTCTTCCTTCACAACACCAAAAAGAAGAAGACTCTGATGAGAAGAGGAGAGGAGGTTAGCAATCTGGCAATGAATGTTGGGTGTTCGCAAAAAAAAATTTGTACTCGTCGTAACGCTTGTTTTCACGAAAAAGAGAAAAAGCGTCCCGAAACAGATCAAAGATATTTTTTCGGAAAAAACCTCAAAAACTTTTCTCACCGCCCTCCCCTCTCTTTGTGGATTTGATCGACTGCACATCCATCCTTTGCGAACACTTCACAGAGGAAGAACGCGCTCGTTCCACTCATTTGCGCGATATCTTTTTCCTCTTTGTGCGCGACAACACCCGCGCGCTTGTTTACACAAAGTTTGTTGACACTTTTGCTCGTAGAGGTGATTAAAAAAAAAGGGGAATCGGCTGCGTCACACTTCTTTTTATAAAAAAAAAGATGCATGTAAAAAAGGAAGAAGAAGAAGAAGAACATGAGCAACGATCGCGCCGGGCGATCAAAGTGGCTTTGAATCTCCTCGTGAAGTCACCTCGATCGACGCTTGAAAGATATAACAAATCGATCAGTTCAGATGACGGGAGTAGCGTCATATCTTCTTCCGCTTCTTCCTCTGATTTAGGTAAATTGGAAGAAGAACAAGAGGGGGTCAAAAGAGAAAAATTTCCGTTTTTGGCGGTAAATCAAAAGGAGCAGCCCGATAACAGGTTTGTTTTAGGGGAAACGCTCCCACTTCCTCGAGCGGAAAAGAGCATCCTCGTCTCTAAAATAGACGACGAAAATGACGACGACGAGAACTATCCGATCGTCTACCAAGTTTGCGAAGCGATTTTGGAGGAGGATGTGAAGAAATGCGAGAGATCGTGCACCGCGGCTATGGGCGTGTTGAAACGCGCGACGGTGTTTCCTTCTTCTCTCGTTCGTCCCGGGTTGTCGAAAAAAAGAGAAGAAAAAAATCTCGAGCGTGTTGTCGCCGAGAAAGAACGGGATGAAAGCAATAACGAAGAATCTTGTGAAGTGAACAAAGAAGGCGCGTTGGAAGAAAACTACTCGTATCTTTACGTCGTTAAGAAAGAAGAGGAAGCCAATCTGAGTCCCATTGAACGGATTTTTGGACCGGTCTCGGAGGATGTTCTCGCAGTCGCTCGTGTGAAATTTATTTCTCGTGATGATGATGATGATGATGATGATGACATTGATGTCAAAACTGCAAGTGCCAATCCAATGGCGCACATTGCAGCGGCATGCGATCGTTTCTTCATTGCAAACGAAGCTTTGTTTGTAACGAGCAGGGGAGCAAACGCGGCGATATCTTTCTTCTCGCAACTTCTTCTCGATGGAGTCCATCGGGTCGTCTTAAATCGAACGGCTGCGCAAAAAGATGCGCATAACGAGAAAGATGTTTATTTTTCACTCCAATGCGTACCACCAATGCTTCCAGAGAATGCGAGTCTCATATCTTACGATGAAAGTGTCGCGAGAGACAGCGACGATGAAATTGTGTTCTCGTCGATGAAAACCTTCACCCTTCGCGCGACGCTAGAGCGCGATCCGCTTCTCGAGACGGCTACGGAGACAAATTTGGAAGTCGCCGCGCACTCGAGCAAAGGTGACTATGGGAAGAGCAACTCTGTGAGCGCCGATAATTACGTGCGTCTTCAACCATGTTCAGCAGATAAAGCGAATGCTTCTCTCGTAGCATCGTTGTACGATGCGCTCTTCGCCTCGGCGAGCGAGGATGAACAAAGAAGAAGCAAAATCGAAGAAGATGTTTTCGTTCACGATATCGTGTCCGAAGCATTCACTTCGTCTATTTTTGATGCAAAAAGTGAAGTTGCACCGGCAAACAACAAGACGTGTCTTAAGACTGTTCTGCCGGAAACGAGCGTGATTACGCCATGTTTAGGCGTTTCCCCGGAACACGGGCGGGCGGTTTCGAAAGCCTTGGACGAGTGGTCAAAAGCTCGATCTTTCTCTCCGTCGTCGCTTTTTCGCGACGTCTCTGACGATGATAAACTTCCACAAAACTCTTCGATTATCGCTAAAGTGAAGAGACAAAAAGTTATTTTGTTGGGAAGCGATGTGATGAGCTCACTTTCACTCGATGCTGTGGTGACGGAGATCTGTCGCGAGATGGATTCTGAAGAAGCTGCTTTCGCTGGTGAGAAGACACTCGCAACTGCGACATTCTTGGCGTCTGCATCTCGAGGTGAGAAAAGTACAGGCAACTATGGTGGAATATTCTTCGATGCCATCGCTAAGCACGAAAATTCTGCGCATTTGCTCTTGCTCAAGCTCGCTTCGTTCGGAATTTATCCTTTGCGAGGTACTTACGACGTCTCCTTGTTCGATTTTTGTGACGAACCAGCCGCGCGGCCGTCATCTTCTCCAGTTTCGCCATCCTCTGATGCAAATGTTCTCTTCATTGCAACCTTCCGAAAGAGAAATTTCAAAATCATCAACACCTTATCGATCTCTAACGTCGATAAGTTGGTTGAGATCGAGCGCGAGGCTTGGATTTCGTGTCCGGAGATGCGCACGTCTGAAGATACGATTCGCGATCGCGTGTTGAATAATCGAGTGATGAACTTCGCGATATTTGATATGGACGGTGAATATCTCGAGGAGACAAATGACTCGTTGAAAGGAATGATGTATACGCAGTTTGTCAAAAGCACGGAAGACGTGTCCAATAGAAACTGTTGGGCAACGAAAGAGTCTGCTCGAGTTGACCCGTTCTCGTCGCAAACGATACAACTTTTGGATGTTTTTGCCGATCAACGCTACTCGCTCGAAAACGGTGGCGACGTGGGCATGCAGCTCAGAGATTTTGTGCTTCACTTCGCAGAAAGAGTTCCCATGGTACAAACAGTTTGCGCCGTTACTCGAACGAGAGGCTTCCGCGAAGTGCAACAAAAAGCCATCAAGGAAATTGAGGAAGTATCCGAGCGAACGCAAGCGAGCATCTCGGGACATCTCAAAGCCTCTCTCGCGATTCCCACGTACGAACAACACGTTATGTCAAAAGAAGGCGGATATAACGACCGCGGCCTATTCTTACACGTCGGTGCGGGAGCTAAAATTCTCAAGGTTCAGTACGGTTGGAGACCGAAAGATTACGAAAATGACGGAAACGGGACGCTCATCGAATACAAACTCGAACGACTTTCGTGGAGAAGATACTCAAACGTCAAAACGTTCAAGAGCTCACACAGCTCATCATCATCATCGTCTATGGTAGAAGCTGTTGCTTCTGCTATCGATACTGTCCAAGATGAAAAAATGGGAAGGGTCGCCGCCACGTAAATGTATGCCAGGAACCTCCTTCGAGAAGGCCATGAAGTTATGTATCATCCACCCCTTCTTTCTTCAATCAATTCCATTTTTATGATTATGATTATTATTACATTTTAAGTTTTAATTGAACTACAGTACCTATTCTACTTTATATCACACGATATTCCTTTTCCTTACAACATGGCTCACATCTCTCCGCATTGTGAGATTATAACCGCTAGTTTTGGCGCGTTCGCACCCCCCGAGACTGGAACCGCTTCAATCTTACGCAAAGTTAACATGCCATCACCGATAACTCTTCCAAAAACTACGTGCTTATCATCTAACCATTCACATTTTGCGCACGTGATGAAGAATTGACATCCATTTCCGTCCTTACCGGCGTTCGCCATCGACAACAATCCTGGGCCGGTATGTTTCGCGACGAAGTTCTCATCCTTGAACTTACTGCCGTAAATTGACTTACAACCCGTCCCGTCTCCTTTCACAAAGTCGCCGCCTTGTATCATAAAGTCTTTGATTATTCTGTGAAAAGGAACATTTTTATACCCCAGCGGTTCCTTCGTTCTCGGATCTACGGTTTCCCCGGTGCAAAACTGACGAAAGTTCTCCGCCGTTTTCGGCACGACGTCTGCAAACAGTTCCATTTTTATTCGTCCAACTTCTGTGCCTCCGATGGAGATATCGAAGAAAACGATCGGGTTTTGTTTGCTAATCGGACGATCGTGCCAAGATGACGTCGTCGATATTGGTGCGTCTTCCGCGGCGGCCATATCGGATTCTTTTGCCGCCGCGTCGGATATGAATTCTATAGTATTATTACTTTATTATTATATGATGATGTTAATGCGTTCGCTCGTCGTCTTGTCTCTTTTTTGGCCCAAACGACACACCAAAACTCTAAAAAAACAAGGGTCTCTCTCTCTCTCTCTCTTTCCTTTTTCTCTCTTCTCTCGTAATCGCCACAAATTGCACACAAACCTTCTTTTTTATTCTTTTCTTCTCAAAAGAAACGATATTAAAAGTCTTCGCGAGCAACAAGCGCATTAAACACACACACACACGCAGTCACACGCACACGCATTCAAAAACCAACCTTTCCGTTTTTTTATGGAAGAGCTCGAGCCATCCTTCGGTACGTTTTTTTAGTTCTTCTTCTCTTTGTTTTGAAGAACGAGAAGATGAATTTATTACTTCTTTTCTTTCCCTTCCCTTCCGTTGTTGTTGTTGTTGTTCTTCTTCTTCTTCTTCTTCTTCTTCTTCTTCTTCGTCTTCGTACCACCATGGAATAGTAAACTGACTCTCACTCGTGCTATTCTCCTTCTCCTTACGCCGCGTAACAATTAAACACGACGACAGGTATCGACCCATTCGCGAACCAAGCCGACTTGTTGAATCAAGACGATCGAGAAGACTCGGAACTCAAGAAGAAGAAAAAAGAAAAAGCCGAGAAAATCAACGCGGATTCGGTTCAAGACAAATACATTCACATCCGCACGCAACAAAGAAATGGGAGGAAATCCTTAACGACGTTACAAGGGATTAATCCCAAAATCAACAAGAAGATCATCTTGAAAGAGTGCAAGAAGAAGTTCAACTGCAACGGAACGATTGTGGAAGACTCGGAACTCGGGGATATCATCCAGCTCCAAGGAGACCAACGCAAAAATGTGGCCCAGTTTTTGATCGACGAGAAAATCTCGAAGAAGGAGTTTATCAAGGTGCACGGCTCGTAATTTACTTCCTCACACGCAAGAAGAGGAAGAAAAAGAGAGAGAAAGAGAGGGAGAGAGAGAGGAAGAGAGATACGGGTAAAAATTACGACGACATGTACACAACGCTTAGAAAAAAATTGGACGCTCGTCTTTCTTCGCGCGAGAGCGCGAAAGAGAAGAAGGGTGCGAATGAAGCGTTCTTGTTGATTAGTAGAGAGAAAGAGAGAGAGGAAAAAATGAAGCGCAGAGAGATGAAGAAAAGAGCGAGTGGTTGGGCAATGCATTCTTGTAGATACATACGCACTTAGGTTTTAATCTCATACGCGAGAGAAAATTTTCTGCTCTTTCGGGTTCTTCTTCTCTTCTCCCCAGTTCGCCCTTACCTCACAAGAAATGACTTGTCCTTTTGCGTCCCTTTTCCGTCTCGGTATTACTACTATTCACCGCACTCCACTTGCTTCTGGTACTAGAAGCAACGAACCGAAACGTCTCTTTGTCGCGAAGAACACAAAGGCGAGAACGTCGGCGTCCTCATCATCATCGTCAAACGAGAACACGCACAACGGCACGATGTCGGCGAAAAGTCGTTTCACCTCTTCCTCCTTCACGGATGAGACGATTACCACAGAGAACACGACCAAAAAGAAGAGCGCGAGAATAGCGCTCGTGCAATTGGCGTCGACGTCGTCCAAGGAAGAAAATATTGAAAACATGCTGGCGAGAGTCGAAGAAGCGCTTTCATCGTCGTCATCGTCGTCATCATCGTCATCATCAGGAGACAAACCGTTAAAATTGGCTGAAGAAGAAAAAAAGATTGTGGATATCGTAGTCTTACCTGAGATGTGGAACTGTCCTTACGGAAACGAGTTTTTCGCTCCGTTCGCGGAGGATGTAGTGTTAGATCGAGGTAGTTCTGTGGCTGAAGAAGAAGGAAGAGGTTCGACGTCGCCGTCCTTCGATGCTATGCGGAAAATCGCCAAGGAGAAAAAAGTCGTTCTGTTTGGAGGATCAATACCGACGAGAAAGGACGGCAAGCTATTCAACACGTGCTTTGTGTTTGATAGCGATGGCGCACTCATAGCAACGCATCATAAAATGCATTTATTCGACGTAGATATACCAGATGGAATCACTTTTTTTGAATCAAAGACGCTCACGGCGGGCGACGCGGTGACTATCGCAAATACCAAAGATTTTGGAAAGTTTGGTGTTGGCATATGCTTTGATATGAGATTTCCTGAGTACGCGCGCGCGTGTGCGCTAGAAGGATGCATTGGGATGATATATCCAGGAGCCTTCAATACCGTGACCGGTCCTTTACACTGGGCGTTACTGCAAAGATGTCGAGCGGTGGACAATCAGATGTTTGTTGCGACGTGTTCGCCTGCGAGGGTAGAAGGCGCGTCGTACCAAGCACATGGCGATAGTTCAGTATACGGTCCGTTTGGGGAGAAATTAAACGACAAAGAATTAGAGGAAAAGCCGGGTGTTGTGTATGCGGATTTAGATCTCAATGAAGTCGTGAAAAGACGCTCGGCAATGCCTTTGAATAAGCAAAGGCGACTCTCGGAAACGTACGAGTTGTGCGCGAAGAAAGAAGAAAACGTTTAGAAAAGGAGAGTAAAAATATATTTCTATTTGTACCGCTAAAAACTGCTACCTGTGCTGCTACTACATTATTCACTATATGCCGTAATCATTTCGAGCTTATCATTTCGTACCGTCCCACGTTCGAACTTTACGAGACCCGGTCGTCGCTGCAGAAAACGCCGTTCTCGCACTATTATTACTCGCGGGTTGACTCTGTCTTTTAGTCTCAACCTCTGGTCCACTCACTACGAAATTTCTCGCCCCACCAGCTTCACTCATGGACAAAACTCGAAACTGCATGGCGTCTCCTATTGGTGGCGTGGCGTCGCGGTCTTGCGGCAACCGTCTNCCTTTCTCGTCTCGCGCTAACTTCTTCGGTAAAAAACCGACGTGTCCGGAAACGCCGACCGCGAATCCACCATTCACGGCATTCAAGACTCTCCCNGTGACAAGCTCTCTATTCTCTCTTTTCCTCGCAATCGCATCCCACGCCAGTTGGTGTTTTCTAAACTGATCGACCGAGACCGAGTCCACGTCCATCTCCCCGAACGGGTTTTGTAAACGTTTCACTCGTAGAGGTACGCGATCGCCTAACTTCACATCCTCTGGTAACTCCTCTTTTACAAAGCTCGATGGCATTTTGAACCCAACATCCACGTCAATGAATCCGTTCCTAGAGTCAATCTTTGTCACTATTCCGGAGACGACTTTTCCTTCCAAGTTTGGAAACGAAGCGTTTGATTCTCGAATAAGATTCTCGAGAAAGGTTTCTTTTTCTTCCTTTTTTCCAAATTTGGTCGGCGTCGTCGTCCTCGTCGTCGCTGTGGATGGTTTTGACGAGGACGACGACGACGCCGGTGAAGACGAAGAGAGTAAACGAGTGAAAAAAATGTCGTTTCTGCTCTGCCCACCGCCGTTGCGCAGAAGTCTTTGGATGAGTTTAGAAGAAGACAAAGACATTATGTTATATGTTATGTTATTATTATTATTATTATTGTGATGTTGTTTTTGTAAAAAATTGAAGACAAGCTTGCTTGAGAAAACCTTGAGTTGAAACGTCGAATTACACAGCACAAATAGAATTCACAAGACACGAAAATA
>JGI20155J14468_10003357_pt1 | contig 11198 bp, 9 predicted proteins | sample COG_05_FD_14468 | JGI IMG/M metagenome (IMG submission 14468)
CGTTAAAAAATATATAGAAAGTCGTATGTCTGCTAATAAGAACAGTGTAATCGTCTATATGATCGGTTTCATGAATGACGGTCTGAAAAAAAGATTAAAGGAACCCGGATTCATAGAAACTCTCACGAATATGGATACCAATATTGAACTTACAGTACCTGAAACGAGTGACGAAGATGTACTTGAACGATTGAATATACATCTCTTAACAAAATATAAAACTGTATTGGAACGATTTAATCTCGTGAAGAATGGGATATTTAAACAACTTGATCCCAGTCAACTGCAAACACATATACAAAATACGATTCGTGGGATAATGAATATGGTATTGGGTGTTACAAATTACATTAATCGTGACAGAGAAACGGTAATTGAGATTACTGATGTAATCGTCGGAGATATACTGGATATCGCATTTCCCCACTGTTCTGAGATTCCGTTAGTGGGTATATCAACTCCACCGATCGTATTTGGATTATGCAAGGGTACTCCATTCGCATCAGCCGAGATTACGTCTATTCTCTGGAAATATTACATGTTGTTTATAACAGTCAATGGCTTCAATTATCAAAGCAGTAAGACGAAAATGGATCTTGCAACACGTATTCATTATGTAGGAGACTTATATATTGACACAATTCCCGTTCAAAGATCAACACAAGAACTACTGGAGTTTCGTCGAAGACAAGATATAGAAAGAGGAAATATAATAATATATTCCATCGACGGGTGCAATGCTTGTATTAGTGCTAAGAAGAGACTGAGTGAATGGTATCGCATGCGCGGTAGTAAAACACAGTATAAATCTGGATCTAGTTCTGATATCCCTGATAGTTTAAAGCATAAAATCACCAATCCGGATGGGTCTGTCTCGTTTCCTGTTATAGTTGTCGGTGATGAACTAATCGACGGAAATAGAGACCTCGATAGAATTCTTAATTCAAAACCTTTTAGAGCAACTCGTCGTAAATAAATATTACAACAATTAAAATCAATATTATATTATAAGGTAATAATATAATATATAAACCATGTCACAACCAATAGATATATTTAAAAATAAATCACGTAGCTTATCAGACCAATTCACTGAATTATCTCCGGATAGTAAATCAATGATACTTCAACACACCGGTGGTGTACCACCTACAAACGCTGTCAAACAACGTTGTAATTCGTTCCATTTATATGATACAACAGATTTATCTCCTGTTACAAAATCAATATTGGAATTTCATGGTATTAAATATTATTCGAACCCTAAAAGTGTTAAAAAAGATTGACTCAGTATTATACAATATAAATATAAATATAAATATAAATATAATATATAAATATAATATATAAAACATGGATACAATCAAAGAAAATTATTGCTTTAAAGGCGATTGTCTCGACTTTTGGCCGGCCTGGAGCGAAGACTCGAATTGCGCATCTCGTGATTGTGCTCTACAAAAAGGTCCAGTCTGTCAGCTAACTAAGTCGTTTGAATTAGTAATCAGTCATTTAGAAAAAGGTTCCGGGTTATGTATACCACAAGGATGTGTAGACCCTGAGTACAAGAATGTCATTAATCAAAGCCATTCACTCACAGCAATGCAAATTGACACTACACCTAATGCTCATAATAATGTAACAAGCTGTCCGCAATTAGACTCTTTGGATTCGAGTTACATCGGGTATGTAAATGGAGGAGTTAGTACATTAATAGAGGGGGCTCTTCCTCTGTCTCTTACAGACGTATGTTGTATAGTACACGACCTTCACTACGAAATCGCAGAAAAGGATGCAGATTACTTGGACTCTGATTTAGCTTTGGTAAATAATTTGAATTGGAACGAAACTGTACACAACGAATCATCTTCTAATACTTATATTGCGAAAAGTTATTTTGAGTTTACTACTGGTCCGGGTTTTGACAATCCAGCTTGGGGAGATACAAATCTTATTACAGATTCTACAAAAGAACAAAAAGATAAATTATATTATGTACAGAGAGTGTTTAATGCATTATTGAAAGTAGCAAGTGACCCAGCAAATCAGGATGTTACTAATGTTACCGGGCCATCTTTGCTTGAGAAACGTGTTATTGTTGATTTTGGATTTGCAATGAAATGGTATATTAATAAAACTGGTAAATTTAATTTTTATAAAGACTTCGGTCGTTGGCTCACTAACAAACAAGCATTGAAAGACGCTATTTTAGCCTATACGAATGGGCCTACTACCGCTGGGGGGGTACCTTTGATTGAACTTGAACATGGACCAATTGAAAGTTGGGATGTAAGTGCAATTACAAATATGGATTCATTATTTCTAAACAATACTGTATTTAATGGAGATATTTCAACTTGGGATATGAGTAATGTTACAACTATGTATAATATGTTTGATGGTGCAACATCATTCAATCAAGATATTTCAGCTTGGGATTTAAGTTCTGTCAAACCCTACACTACGGTGACAGTCGGTAACAATGGGACTTTGCCTTGCAAAGACTACTGTTCAAATGGGACGAACAACGAAGCGCCTTTTGAGTCTATATGTGTCGATGGACTGAATGCAACAACTTTAGAATCGGTAGGATGTGAATCTGAATCGGCAGGCGGTCTGACTTGTTATTGTAACCCCATGACGTGTCAGGGGTGGGCTGAAGACGAACGAAACATGTTGGGACAGTGTGATTTCCGTTATGTTCGTAATTTGGACGCTGCCGACTATGTCCTCTCTCCGCCGAGCGAAGCGGCATTTCGTGATGTGTGTTGTAAGACGACGTGTCAGGGGTGGGCTGAAGACCCACAAAACAACGGGGGGCAGTGTGATTTCGGTTATGTCGCTAATTTGGACGCTGCCGACTATGACGTCTACCCAGGGAACGAACCTCAGTTCAAAAAAGTGTGCTGTATGCCTGATCCTAATTGGGATCCATAAATAATATAGTAAAAGTGATTATCGTTTTTGAACGTAATATATAAACACAGATATGAGTAAATACGTATTAAAGAATAATAATAAGAAAACCAGGATGTGTAATAAGGGGATGAGTTGTAGATTTGCTGATCTGGGTAAGTGTTTCTACGCCCATTCATTTGATGAGTTGTTGATAGAGCCATGTTCGTATGGAACCAGCTGTATATTTATATGTGTGAATTCGGCCGGTTCAGTCATTAACAATCCAACGAAACATAAAGTATGTGGATACATACATACATCGGAAACCAACGAAACATATCATGCACGTGTAAACAACCACACACCGAAAGAAGATATTACTGTTACCGAACCACTACCACCTGTTGCTATTGAACCTATTAAATTAACTGTTACAAATGAATGGACGACTATTGTGAAAAAAAAAATGTCGTGTGTTAAACACGAAGATACGCGACCTACCAGAGTTAATAATACTCCTATTGTAAAACAGCAATACACGGATACGCGACCTACCAGAGTTAATAATACTCCTATTGTAAAACAGCAATACACGGATACGCGACCTACCAGAGTCCACGTTGATGATATTCACGTGACTGTAACCAAACTGTTGAATGATAAACCAAAGGAACTTTCATTCATAATAGAATACGATTAGATTTGAAAAGAACGAACAATAAAATGATTTTTATATTTATAAATATAAAAATTTACTACAGCTGAGACCTTTATTTACTTCGGTAATTCTAAACCGTACTATGACGCTACTTGTAATAATTTAGATCTCAAACAACGGAGATTTATCATCTCTCCATGTGAAAAATTTAACATTCACTATTCTAAGCCCATCAACTCTCATGCTTGATATACCAGCCACGTGTTCTTCCGGTGTATATGATTTTGTTTTATCAATTACCTTGTTTTCTCGTATAGCTTTTTCGATTTTTTCAGATATCTCGGTTACGTGGTGGTGGGGTTTGGATAGTACATAGAAACCCTCAACACTAACTACTATATGCAGAATTAATAGAGGATAAAGTACGGTAGCTTTGTAAAAGGTAATATAGTCGGTTGCTGAAGGCCAACCGTATTTCACCGAGCGTTGTTCATATGCTTCTACTGGATGTGTGTGAAAACTAAAAGGCGATGGTTTCATGGAAACCGAACCGTTCGCTCCAGATAATTTATCACATAAATTCAACTCTTTCACATTATTGTTACATATTCCGGGTTCCATTACTCCAGCTATTTCATGTTGTCTTATGCTACCATTCGACAAAATCGAACCTCTATTTGATAAATCTTTCATATAGTTATATGTGGTATCGCTCATTCTGAATATATTCATGCTACATGTGCTATTCTGAATATGCCCGCTGAGAGGAGGCGGAATGTTTATGTCGTTTAGTCGACCAAATGACACATCTGAAATAGGTATAAATCCACATAGTTTAAGTTTATCTTTACTAGAGTTTGATAATCCTTTGCATATCAACATGATATTATTTGGGAGGTACCTTAACGTATTTTGTATTACAATTTCTAAATTATCCAAGCATCCTTCTTTGAGTATACATCTTTTACTATTGAAGCACACAAACGAATAACCTGTTATTGAAGATATAAATTCAGTAGTATTTAAAAACATTATACGATTAGTTTCAATACTCTTCAATTTATTTAATTTATCCGTTATAATTATAACACCCATATTTTCATCGCATATAGGTATCGGATCTATAGCATTCATTATCTGATTCATATTGGATATTTTTTTAATGTCTATCAATAAACTCATTTATTTTTAACATTAAAAATAAATTATAAATATACTTGTTTACTTTCTACTCGCGCATCTGTTTGTGAATCTTTCCTTTGTTGGAGGAGCTCTGACAGGAGGTTGCCTGAAAGGCTCTCTTGTCTGTCTGGGTGGAGCTCTGAGAGGAGGTTGCCTGAAAGGCTCTCTTGTCTGTGNGGGAGGAGCTCTGAAAGAACGAGGAACGAATTGTTCCGACACGACCGCGTATTTCTTAGCAGAAGCACCTGATGCCGATACACCGTGATAATCTTTCTCTTTTGATTTAACGCATTCTTCTTGGCTACTCCCACCCACGCCATATTGGTCATTAACAAAGCGCCCGAACTGGGAGGCAGTGGCATTAGCATGTATATTGAGATTAGAATTCATAGCGCCATGCTGTAGGTCAGTACCAATAGATCTCACAGCCGATTTACCACATCCTAGCACCTCTTGGCTTGGTGGAGCACCAGAATGAGCGTGTGCCGATGGACCTTTATGAAGGGAAGCAGACGCTTGAACTGAACTTACGTTATTGTACTCATCTTGATCCGGATTGTGCACGGCTCCACTTATGGCGAACCCCTCTCTGGTTTTATAACCCTCCTTTCTTTTTTTGTTCTTTTGGTGTTGGAAAAATTCCTCGAATCCGTAATGACCCCTGTCGTCTTCAGATATGTCGACAACGGAACCTTTATACTGGTCTAAAAGCCCGCCTGAGAAGGCAGAAAAAGCTGAAGTGTCTNCATGGACACTATGAGGATTTGATGTGTTTACACCAGATCTAATAATACTTGCGACCATTCTTTTTTATTCTATACACGATAATAAAAAGAATATTTTTTTTTATTTTCTTCTTCTTAAATCTATCTCGTGATTCATGTTAAGTTTGTCAGCTAATCTTGCAATATCGCATGCCTCGTGTTTACCATTTACTTTTATGGTCATGGTGGGGTCGATTCCTGTACCACCGTAAGCATGTTGGTATATTTTACCAGATGTATCCCTTACAGACCCATCGTATTGAACCTTTATATCCTCTGTTAGTTTAACAATACGGCGTTGCATATAACCACTTGTAGCGGTCCCCATTGCAGTATCGGTAATACCTTCTCGCCCGGACATTGCATGGAAAAAAAACTCCTTCGGGTTTAACCCGTTAATAAACGAAGATGAAATGAAACCACGTGATTCGTATTCTAAATCAGAGGTTAAACCAGACATTGGATAATGAGGAAGAGATCGTTTTCCATTATTCATTACATACTGAACACGTCGACCTTTAAGATTCTGCTGTCCTAACAACCCAGTTATCTGAGATATATTGAAGAAGTCTCCTTTACTACCCGAGTTGACAGTCGACAAGAAATTATTAGAACTATCTAGTGATTTTTTTGCAATTTTTAAACCGATATCCTTTGCTTTGTTTAGGCTACCGTTTATACGGATTTCCCTCACCGCCTCGTGGGTTGTTGTTGATTTAATACCGTCGGCTTCTATATAACATTTCTTAATATTATCTTGGATATCAATTTCTTTCGATTTATCCGTCAGAAGACAGTCTCCTAATCCAACAGAAAATCCATGAATCATCAGCCATTTATTGGTACAGAACTGAATACAGTCGATAAAGTTCATAGATGCGTCAGGGCCGTATTCTTTGTTTATTAAATGGATTAATGAACTATGTGAACTTCCAAGAATATTTTTATCGAACACCCCCTCATATAGTACACCCTTGTAGATTTTGACAGTTGGTTCCGTTGCTATTGCATTGTTTGTGAACTCATAGTTGAGATCCTTTGGGAGGAATAATGATATCAACCCCTTTCCAGTAAAACATTTTACGGGTTTACCCTTGTCTTTCAACACCCGTCTGATCTCCTGAATTCTACGAATGATATCACCGCCTTCAATATTACAAACCATGCTTATATCAAAGAATTGACCTTTGGTAATTGTAGTAAACCCTTGCGTCATTCTATACGCCCCTAATAACGAGTCCTGTACAATAGCAAGACCTGGTTTACTACTCTGAGGGGAGATGATATTGTACTTTGCCTTTGATAAATAATCCAGCTCGGTCTGTGCCTCTAGTCCCTGAGGCACATGGATGTTCATTTCATCCCCGTCAAAGTCGGCATTAAACGACTTACACACAGATAGATTCATTCGAACAGTTTTGAACGGTCTAATTTTTATTGTCATCGCCAGAATGGAACCTTTATGTAATGTTGGTTGACGATTCAACAGAACAGTATCACCGTCTCGTAGATGACGATGCACAGTCATACCCACCAGTAACTTATAATCTCTGTTTGTCTCGATAACGGTGTTTAGAAACTTCCCTGCTCTTTTGATTCTATCACCTGCCTTTATTTCTAGCATATCCCTACCATCAATATGTATCTGTTTATCCAATCTGTATATCACGTCGTTATGAATAAGTCGTGTACCTAATCTAAACCTCTTTATATTTATACATGATTTTCTACTGTCATTTTTATGCAACACGTCGATATGGCCATTATTAACCAACCACTGTAGTCGGTCGATATTATACGATGTTACTCGTTCAGGTATTGTCAATACATCAGCCATCTCACGTGGTATTGCTATTTCACCAGACTTCAATGTGGGGTCGGGTCCGATTACTGTCCTGGCAGTATGATTGCTCCTCTTTCCCATCATGTTACTTCGTATCTGCCCATCTTTACCTGACAGACGTTCTTTAACGCCTTTTATCGGCCTAGAATTAGTGGTGTGTTTAGCCTTGTTCTGATTATTATTAAATGTTGTTGAAATTCTAAAAATAAGAGAGTTGAGAGTTTTTAATCTCATCGGGTTCATTTCACTGACGTTATCAGCTGTTAATTTCTTAAGTGTTTCGTTTGCTTTAATGATCTCCATATACTGAACAGTTAGATCGTCATCCCAAATATTACCACTTACCTGGACATAAGGTCTATCAACTGGTGGGAGAACAGGTAGACTCTGTATGATGTAATTACGTGGATGGGATAGAGATGGGTCGAATCCAAGAACACGGACATCGTCATCTGATATGTTATCGAGTATGTTTAAAATTTCATGGGTTGTCATTGTAATGTTCATAGTCTTATCCCTGTCATGTACCATATGGATAGTGTTATCTGTAATAGAAAATTTCAAGGATGGTTTTTCAGCCGAGCAACCGGCTTGACAACAAATATTCATTTTCTTGATTTTATCAACTATTTGAGAAAATGTTTTAAGACCGTTAATATTTATTTGGTCCTTTGTTATCATGACTCGATAACATTTGAAACATACACAATTCAAAAAGGACATAGTGATTCGGTAAAAGAGGGGATGTATTATGGGTTCGCTTAATTCGATATGTCCTGGATGACCCGTGCATACAATAGCGTTCTCATTGCATGTACTACATAGCAAACTTGTAATACATGGACCCATTTTCGGATCATACACGCTACCTGGTCCTGATTTTTTAGTATTTGTAATACAACATACAGACGTGTTTTCTATTTCTTTTTTCGAATACACACCAAACGTTATACTTTTAATTTCCTTTAATTGTTGCATATTGGGATTACTATAAAAATAGAAAACAGAAAGTTAATTCGTTTTTATAGTTAAATATTTAATTATAAAAACGAATTAATATACATGTGCGTCAGTTCGTGGGTATTGTAATACGAACGTCATTATCGATCAAATTGACCAAGTTGTTTATTGTAGTTTTTATATAAATTTAGTCACTTCCTCAGAATTCAAAATCGAACCCGAAATCAATTTCGGGAGATGCATCATCGCCTGATTTCATCATTGTGTATATAGCAGCCATAACAACAATGACAGGTACAGCAATAACAACCGAAAGCTGACCCTTGGCGTTGGAATTACCATCATCCAGACAACTAATAGCGATAGACGCGAGTATAATAGTTACGACGGATACAACCGAAGCGAAGACAATGTACATGGTCTCATCACCTCCCATTTTATCAGCGAGTTGGATTTTATATTGTTTTTCTACTACAATCATTATTGAAGCAGATGTTAAAAAGACAAAACCCATTGATAAAATACCAGCCATTGCCTGGTCAAACCTCCTCTGGTAATCAGAGTCATCATCGCTTTTAATCTTATCCTTGGCGGAGGTTGTAATCGTAAAGTACAAAACTATCATCATAACACCGACGACCGCAAGCATGTATGAAAAATTAGTGTGAATATCCATTTTTATATTAAGTTTTTATTTTATTTTTCTAGTTTTTCTTTTATAACGTCGTAACCATTTTCTATTAATTTTTGAAAATCATAATAGACATCTCTCATAAAAAATGATGTCATCCCTGAGAAAATAACTCTCCCGCTATGAAAAACCAAAAACGTATTGTATTTCTGTTTAGTTAGTTTTTTCTGTTTCTCTTTTTCGGGTAATGTATCCAAGAATTCTCTATACAACACGTCTTTCTTTTCCCATTTATTGTCGTCCCATTTACAATATCTGATCTTCATATCGTTAATATCATTAGTTATCGGGAACTTAACGATAACACCGGTATACCCAAATGATGTTTCAAGCAATGAGTAAATGTTTGTTTGTTTGTCCATATATTTATGGAATATCTCTCTATTTACTTTGAATCCGATATCGAAATCAATGTTTCGCATAGATGGAATGATATACAATTCAATTACATTATTAATGCTATTACTTTTATACACTTCCGTGTGGTCTCTGATATACTCCCATATAGTATAAATGCACGTCTCTGCATGTTCCCAATTCTTACACCCTGTCATCTGGAACGATCCGCTTTGACATACCTTTATGTTTATTGGTTTATCAAGTATCATGACAACAGCAACAGCATTCCTGAAATATCCAGGTTTCTTTTTAGCCGAAGGTTTCAGACGAATGCCTCGTATTACCCCCTCGTGGTTCAGTGTAACGATCGATCCAAACGGAACATCTTTATTTGGATCGACCGTTACTCCTTCTTTCTTCTTACGTCCGCGTTTCTTAGGTAATACAACGTACTCAGTAATCGGAAGAATATTGAATAATTCAACTAAATTGAACTGTAAATTAGTATAAGCAGTGTATGTTTTAGTAGTAACATTTATATCATCGAATTTTTCAACTGTCATGTTTGTTTAGCTATTTAAAAAAAAAAAGGAATAACATTTTTAATATATAAAATGTCTGACTTTGGAGATTTTCAAGCAAATGTTGGTAAAGTTAGCGCTAGTGTACGTCTTATATCGGCTTATATATTCGGCGGTATATTCTGTCTAATTGGGTTGTTTTTGGTGGTTGGCGGGTTTTTTCAAAAACCCGACGATCCTGAAATAGAAAAATGCAGTGATGATGATATATGTAAATCATCCAGAATTTACATGATAATAGGAGGGTTTGTAATGGTTGCTGTGGCGATTATAGCAATAGTTGTGAGTAGATGGTGGAAAAAACAAACGGAGACGAATAGGGCAGCAGCTCAAATAGGGGGCGCGGCAACCGAAATATCTCTCCTGAGAAACTTACTGTCGAGGTAGAAATGGATCGGGTGTGATTGGACTTATAATTCAAAAATATTTAATTGTAAGTCAAACGATATAAACAATTAAGTAGACATGTTATATTAATAGTTAGAAACAAAATCTGTGTATAAATCACCTGGTGTAACCAAAAAGTACGAATTCACAGTTTCTATATATGCGAGTTTCTTCTCTAACGGAATCACGGAAGCGTAAAATCCATTGATAACTATTCTTCGAATATCGGATAAATCTATTGCTCTACCTTTGGCCACTTTATTGTCTAATGATGTCATTAGGAATTTATAATTATCGGTTACGTAACCACCAAAGTAGGCAGGGTCGTCGGAATTGACTGTCACCATGATACCGAGATCTAACATTTCGACGATATTTGTCATTTCTGGATCAGTGAATACATCTAATTTGTAGTTAGATAATGGACATACCGTTATTGGAATAAGATGGGAGGATCCGAAATGGTTTATAATTTCATTAGTATTTTGAGGGGTGCTCATATAAGCGGTTAGTAAAGGATCTTCAATGGTTCTGACACCGTGATCTATACGTATACATTCGAGCTGGTTTATACACTCCCATATATATTCAGGGGGTCCTTCCTCACCGCCGTGCGCAACGCCAAACATACCATTCAAACGCCCGTATTCAAAGACTTCTTTGAATAGTTTCGGTGGATACCCTACTTCGTTATTATCGAGTCCCATACCAACAATAACGAAACTAGGTTTCGTTGTTGTCTTTTGATTGTATTTAACCGCTTGTTTTACAGTATGCCACGCAGACGGATCAGTACTGTCCGTATCTTCCTTTTCTTCACTACCAACTGTATGGTCTCGTAGGAAGCTACATATCAATTGGATACTTAATCCTTTCACGCGTCCTTTTTCAAGACCTT
>JGI20155J14468_10003361_pt1 | contig 11182 bp, 13 predicted proteins | sample COG_05_FD_14468 | JGI IMG/M metagenome (IMG submission 14468)
TGTNTGTATATTTTCCCACATATACATTCAAATATTTTATTTGCGACCTTTTTTTTATCATTTATAAGTAATTCTCCCAAATTATGTTTTTGAGTTTGTAAATGTTTTAAATAATCAGATTTTTTACACGTTACATAATTACATTTTTCACAATTATATTTTGTAACACATATTGCGAGTTTTTTATAAGTCATTTATAAGTATAATATACTTATAAAAAAACTCTCTAAATTCTTTTTTCTTTATTTTGCGATTTTTTGAGAGATTATAAGTATTTGAATTAAACATATATATATTATTATAATATTTTAATAATAATACATCTAATAAGGTTTTATTTTTTAAAAATATAAAAATGTGCGACTTTTTTGCGACTTTTTATAAGTATTTTTATAAGTATTTTATAAGTATTTAATACTTATAAAAAAAGTCGCAAATTTTTATTTTCCAAAAATTTTGGAAATTATTGCCTTACCATAATTTTTTTATTTTAAAAAACGTTTAAAAATGTAATGATTATCAGTAAGACGTTAAAAAAGGTAAAATCAGCTTTTTTTGAAATTTATTTTTTGTCAAAAATATAAGAAATGGACATTTATTAAAAAATCAAAAATGTCCAAACCCAAAAAAAATGCCAAACAATAAATTCCAAAAAAAAGTCATCTTTTTTATAAATTTTTTTTATTATGATAAAAGGTAACATACTTATTTTGTTTAAAAAGACACATATTTCTTTAAGTTCATTTTTAATATATATAATTTAAACTTATTTTGCGATTTTTTGCGCCTTTATAAGTATTTTACATCTACAAGTAAAAAATAATTTTGATTAGTTATATTTATATATACATAATGAGTTTAAAAAATATGTAATTTTAATTTATGGCGACTTTTTGCGACTTTTTTATAAGTATTTTTATAAGTATTTTATAAGTATTTAATACTTATAAATTTTACACCAAATTTTAATTTTTTAAAAAATTTGAAATTTATTGCCTTACCATAAATTTTTTATTTTAAAAAACGTTAAAAATGTAATGTTAATTGGTAATACGTGAAAAATGGTAAAATCAGCTTTTTTTGAAATTTATTTTTTGTCAAAAATATAAGAAATGGACATTTATTAAAAAATCAAAAATGTCCAAATCCAAAAAAAATGCCAAACAATAAATTCCAAAAAAAATCATCTTTTTTATAAAATTTTTTTTATTATGATAAAAGGTAACAAACTTAATTTTGTTAAAAAAAGACATATTTTTCTTTAAGTTCATTTTTAATATATATTAAAATAAACAATATATTTTATATAAAATATATTGTTTATATAATTATGAAAAAACTTTATCAAAACATATTCTTATATGGGTTGTATTTGAGTTATATATTGTATTTTATAGTTTTATTTGGTTTAAGCGGATATGCACCTCAATATTTGGATTATTTAAGAACTTTATTAAAACTATATATTTCTTTAGTTTTGATTGTTTTGTATAATCCATTATTTTATAAAGAAAGAAAATTTGAACAATTTGATAGGAATATCGTATTTTCTTGTGCTATATTTTTATTATTATCAACTTCATTAACACAAGGAATGGATGAATATATTATGTATAAATCTAAAGATTTCGTACAATCAGGGGTTCAATTAATTAAATAATTTTAGTTTTCTAATTATGTTTTCTAGTATGCCCTCCTTTAATTGGATTCTTTCTTTTTAATCTTTTTTTTCTAGTTTTTTTTGTTTTTATAATTTTATTTTTATTTGATTTTAAAAAATTATCTACTTTTTTTAGTAATTCTTCAGTATATTCCTTATCATTAAATTCTTCCAATTTGCTTTTATTTATTATTTTATAGTTATTTGCATACTTATTTATAAAACTTAAATAATTATTACCATTTGCTTTAAATAATTTTTTATTTTTATTATAAAAGGTTTTTGCTAACAAATTTAAATCTGTAGAATATTGATAAGGCTCCAATTTTATATAATCTACATTTTTATTTTCCATAGGTTTATGATAAACATCATCCAAAAAACAAACTTGAGTATTTTCTGGTAATTTTGTGCAACTTATAAAATCATTATATGATTTTGAATTCATTGTTCTACACATTTCTACTCTTGTTCCTTTCGCTTCAAATGCCCGTATAATTCTATCAAATAAATTATAACTAAGTTTATAATGTAGATAATCTTTTATAATATTTGCCCACTCATTTGGTCCGTTATTATTCGTATAAATTATAACATAATCACATTTTTTTTCTATTTTTTTATTTTTAATAAAATTTAATAATTTTAATAAATTTGGTCTAAAAAATAAAGGAAAATTATCTATTATATTAAAAAAATACTTTTTATGTAGTTCGTTGTTTTTTAAATACTCTTTAGTAAGTTTCCAAAAATAAGAAAGTTGCCCAAATGACCCCAACGTTTCATCCAAATCAAAAACTATAACATAATATTTTTTCATCTTCTTCTAATATAACACAATATTTTTATTTTTACAAAAATATTAAAAATAAAAATATTATAAATTTTTTTTATTTGCATATATTAGTAGCATAAATATGCGATTATTGAAACAAGATTATTTATCCATTTTAGACTATTATAATATTAATTATAATAAAAAATTACCCATTAATTTATTACGCAAAATGGTTGAAGATAAGTTAGCAAAAAAAATATGTAGTTGTATTAAAAAAGTAAAAGAAAAATATAATGACAATGAAGAATCAAGGTCTATTGCTATATGTAATAATAGTGTAATAAAGAAAAAAAACTTAAAAATTTACGGGTTTTCTTGTAAAAAAAAGAAAACACTTAAAGCATTAAAAACAAATCCTAAAGGTAATAAAGTTAAAAAAAATGGAAAATATTTAACTATTAACAAAACAAAAAAGAAGAAAAAATAGATTTAAAAAATATTTAATTATTCAAATGTTTAATGGCTTTTAATATTACTTCTTCTTCACAATTAATTTTTTGAAATATTAAATTATCATTAAAATAAATAGTAAAAAATCTATTTTGAAAATTTTTAAATACTAAACCAATCCCCTGATTTAAAACTTTTATTTCACATAAATTATTTACACCTGATAATTTTATATTTTCTATATTTTTTAATTTTATATAACGTATATTACTGCCTATTTTTAAATCTTTTAATTCCTCTATATATCTATAACCTTTTAAATTGGAATTAAACAATTTTAAATCATCGCGATTTAATCCCAATTGTTGTAATATATTGTTTTTTTTATCCTTTATTTCTTGAATACTTGTATTTATTAGCCCTACATTATCATCATTTTCCAACGCTTTTTTTAATAATTCAAAATCCATATATTAATATAATATTAATAAACTATTATATTAATTAAAAATAAATTTAAGAATTAATTTCTATAAAGTTAGAGTTATGAAATTTTTACACATTTAAATTTATCATTCCTTGTTTCCCCCGCTTTACATTTTTTATTACAACGTCTTGTTTTAACATTATAATCCATATTTTTTTTAACACATATTGATTTTTTAGACATTTTAGATGAAGATGATTTTGAAGATGATTTTTTAATTTTATTATTTTTATTAATTTTATTATTTTTATTAGATTTTTTTTTAATTAATGATTTATTTACAACACATTTATAATCTTCATTACGTATATACCCATCTTTACATAACATTAAACATCTATTTGTATTGGGATTATGAATAGGTTTTTCTGGTGGACATTCTTTTTTCTTAATTTCCTTTTTTAATTCTTCTTTATATATACTTTCTACTTTATCTTGTATTTTAACACTTGGTGTTGGTGTGCCACTTGTTAAATAAATTTTATGTTTTTTTAACAATGCTGTATATTCTTCTTTAAATTTTTGTATATTTGTTTTTCGTTCAAATAAATTAGCTAATATATAATATTTTGAAATTTCTTTCATATCTTTACCAAAATTTTTATATTTGTCAACATTAATTAAAAAATTAGCAATTTGATAAAAAACTAACGCCAATGTATATAAATCAAAAGAATTTACTGCTAATTCTAAAAAATCATTATAACTATATTTTTTATTATCTTTTAAATAATTACATTTAGTTGATAAATTATATCTATGAAAATTTCTACATATATTTTCAGGAGGCCAATAACTATGAGCCATAGCAAAACCGTCACTACTTTTTTTTGACAACTCTATTGCTCGTGTTTTTTTAATCATTAAACCAAAATCAATGTATTTGATTTTACCATTATTAATATTATAAACAATATTATCTGCTTTGATATCTCTATGTAGAATATTTTTAGTTTTAAAAAATTGTAATCCATCTAATAAAGTAATTAACGATGTTAAAAAATAATGCTGTTCTTTTACTTCTGCTTTTTTGAAAATATTTACTACAAAATTAGTAATATTTATACCTCCATCTTCATATAATAACATACTATGTTCTGATTTATTTTTATTAACATTGTTTATTAATGGATTTTCACATTGAGTAACACTTGATATATAGTTATCGTCTATTATTGGTTTGCATAGAATCGGTTGTGTAATTGCATATTTTTCTAAACCTTCAATTTTTGAAATACTTTTATATTCTTTTAATTCATTGGTTGCTTCCCTATTTACCATCACTTTTGAAACTTTGTTTTCATAAGTGTTAATTTTTTCTTTACATTTTAAACTTGGCTTAAAAACACAACCATATGTCCCTTCTCCTACTTTTTCATTCATTTTATATTATATAAATATTTTATATAATATAAATTATATATGAATATTTCAATATTAAATAATATTTTTGATAAAGATTTTTATTATTATGATTACAAATTAAATAATGGAATGTTAAGTTGGTTATTAATACCATTAAGTTTTATAATATTATATTATAAAAGTTATATCAAATATTTTAGTTATGCATTTGTTGTCATTGCAATCATTGGTATAGTTGAAATAATATTATTAATTGAAAAATATAATTATTTTCTTTTAATTAGCGCATCGTTAATATTACACGCAATTTTATTATATCCATTAACAAATATTAAGAAATATTTAAAACTTAATATTAGCAATATTGCTTTAGCATTTTTAGGTATTTTTACAATTTTAAATTTACCATATTGGCCGTATATTTTATCAAGAACTACAATTATTATATTTTCTATAATAATTTATATTTTCCTATTTTTATTAAATAAATCATAAATCTATTTTTCTTGTATATTATTATTTTCTTCTTTATAAATATTTAATGTACGCGCACTTGCATCATTAGAATCAATAAAACGTGGCATCCAATAATATGGAATTAAATTATCACATCCTTGATAATGTTTATTATAAATATACTTATAGTAAGCTTGTTCATAAGTAATAGGTTTAGTATTTGAAAAATTCATATGTTTATAACTTTTTATAATATTATCTAAATCATTATGCAATTCTTTATTAGTTTGTATTTTTTCTTTAATAATTTCAAACCACGAACGTTTTAAAGAACTTACTCCATCACTAAATGCTTCTTTTGTTCTCCATAAAATTTTCTCAGGTACTAAATCTGGCATTAATTTAGAAAACGATTTTCTAATTAAATATTTTTCACAATTATTTATAGTAGTATTATAACGTAAATTTTTATCTATGGACAAATAAAATTCAACAAATTGTTTATCTAAAAATGGTGTTCGCGGTTCAAGACCATTTGAAGAAATAGTTCTGTCGCTACGTAAAACATCAAAGTTATAAATATCATTTAATAAACGTTTACATTCAAAATCAAAATCTTGAGAACACAGACATTTTTTAAAATATAAATAACCACCCATTAATTCATCTGCACCATCACCGTTAAATATTACTTTACAATCACTATTTTCTTTAATATATTTTGCAACCAAATAATTACCGACACTTGCTCTAACTGTTGTGGTATCAAATGATTCTATTTTTTCTATAACTTCAGGTATGGCATCAAAAAAATCTTGCTCGGAAACTACAATTTCATGATGATTGCTATTTATATGTTGTGCTACTATTTTAGCATATTTTAAATCTTCTGAACCTTCTAATCCAATACTAAATGTGTTTAATTTAATTTCTTTAGCATTGGTAGTATTATCATTATTAATAAAACTATTTACTATACAAGCAACTAAACTGCTATCTAATCCACCTGAAAGAAGACATGCAATTGGTCTCTGTGTTGTTCCTAGTGTGCGTTTTTTTACACATTCCATAAATTTATTTACAATAAGATGATTAATATCATTCATATTATTATTTATTGAATCTAAATTATTGAAGCAAGGAAATGCTATATATTTAGAATAATCCATAGTAAGTTTATTATCTAAGTCAGATATCATCATATAATGGCCCGGTATAAAATTACAAATGTTATTTTTTCTAGATGGAAAACTATATAAACTTTTTATTTCACTTGCAAAACCAATAGAATTATTTTCTATATAATAATATAACGGACGCACACCATATGGATCTCTTCCAATAAAAAGTAAATTTTTTTGTATATCATATAAAATAAAAGCAAATACACCATCTAATAGTTGAATGGTATATTCCATTCCATATAGTTTATATAAATGCAAAATAATTTCGCAATCAGAATCGGTTTCAAGAGTTATTTTATTATCAATTGCTAATTGTGCAAAGTTATAAATTTCACCATTACATATTAAAACGCAATTGTTAATTTCAAACGGTTGATTAGATTTAGAATTTAATCCATTAATGGCTAATCTATGAAAACCAAAAATTATATTTTTATGATTTTTTAAAACAGAAAATTCAGGACCACGTGGTTTTCCTTTATTGAAATTATTTTCAATAATATTATTGCTTGCTGTATTATTTATTAATGCAAATATCCCGCACATATCTAATATATTTTTTAATATATTTTTAATATATTTTTAATATATATTTTAATATATTTTTTGATAAAAATAAAATATTATATTATTATATTATTTTATTATATAATATGAATTATAATGTTACTTTGCAAAATTTCAAAAAAAATGATAACATAAATCATGAAATATATTCACGTAATTTTCCATCTGAACAATTAAATATGAATTTTTCACCACGTTCAGTATCTACCAAATATAGCACATTACCTATTTTAGACCATAGAAAAGAAACAAATGTACCCTTAAATAATTATCCAATTTATGATAGTAATTCTACATTTTTTCCAGGAACTTCTAAGCCACATTTTTGTGGATTTGCAAAAAATGTAGATTTAGAATCAAGTTTAAGAAGCCAATTTTTCGCATTACAAAAAGGCGACCAAGCAAAATATATACCATCATCTAATAGTAATTTATATGAAAATCCAATAGATTTTGTCAATACTAATCAAGATTTAACTAATCATTTATTATTTCAAACACCTAGTTTTAATGATTTTAATCCAAATTTGTCAAATAATATTGGAAATGAAATATTTTTAAATTCTACAAAAGTTCAACTTAAAAATTTATAATTAGTAAATAATTAAATAATTAAATAAAAAATTAATATATACTTATACTCAATTATATATTAATATGGAAATCAATAAAACAAAAGATGCTGATTTGATGCTGTTAGGAAATAAAGAATTATATAATAAATTAGTAAATAAAAATGAAAAATCAATTATTATGAAAAATGACTTTATAAAATATAAAAAAGAAATAAAAACAAAGATAAATGAATTATTTACTTATTATACTGACCCAAGTAATAATTGCTTATTTATAAATAATAATAATGAAGATTACAAATATTTAAGTGCATTTAATTCATTTGTTAATCATTATATAGAAAATATTAAAACAAATAATTTTAAAAAAGAAATTCAAAATGAATTACGTATATATAATAATAATAATAATAATAAAAATAATAATAATAAGTTACAAGACAGTTCATTTAATAATGACTTTAGTAATGTTAATATAGACATAAATAAAGATTTTTTTAATAAACCACAAAATAAAAATAATACTTTAGATGAGTTTATTGAGAAAAGAAATATTAATATAAAACCAAAAATATTACCCAAAAAAAGATACCAAAAATAAAAAATATATTTATATATTAAAATATTCATATATTTCAATATGGCAAAGCCAACCAATAAAAATAAAAGAAAAAATAAACATCATAATAAAAATAAGACAGCTAAATTTAAAAAATTAAATTGTGCACCAAATAGAGGCAAAGAAATAAATGGAGAATTACAAAAATTGTCTTGTTACAACAATAGTGAATTATTTAATTTTAAAAAAATATGGAATTCTAAAAATCCCAATAATTTAATAAAAACTAATAACCCCAAAAAGATTTGGTTATTTTTTAAAACTAATTTAAGTTCAAAATGTTATAATGAACTATGCTGGATTAAAGAGAATCATATTGGAAATATAAATAAAGACCATATATTAAAAAATGTATTTAGACCATTTTCACCTACTACTTGGAAAGCAAAACCATATGAATGGTTATCAAGTGTGGATATTTTAAAAGTAATGGAACAATATCAACGAACAAATAAAAATTTTGTTTTTATTGGACCAACTCCAATAGATTTTGATAATAAAGATTTATTTGGTACTTGTATATATGAGCAATTATGTAAATTTGATATTAATAAATATTATAATGTGAAACCAAGAAAAGATAAAATAGGTATTATTTTTAATACAGACCCACATGACCAACCAGGAGAACATTGGATAGCATTATTTATAGATTTAAAGAAGCAGTTTGTATTTTATTTTGATAGTAATGGTGAAAAAATAAAAAAACAAGTAGATATATTAAAAAATAGAATAATAGAACAAGGCAATAAAATAAATTTAAATTTAAAATATTACGACAATAAAGGTTTAGTTCATCAAAAAAAAGATGGTCAATGTGGTATGTATACATTATATTTTATTGCTGAACTTTTACAAGAAAATAAAGAACCCGAATTTTTTAAAGATCAAAGAGTTCCTGATGAATTAATGAGAGATTATAGAATAAAATATTATAATAGCGAATAAAAATATAAAACCTTTAAAACTATATAAAATTAATTTATAATATATTAAATTATAGCAAATTAATATATTATGTCAAATAATGTAAGCGAATTATTAAAAAGTGAAAATAAGGAATTTTTATGGAATGTACTATATAAAAATAATGTATTTAATGCTATACCCAACTCTAAAACACCTGAAATAAAAAGTTTATTTGAAGAAACAATAAATAATAGCATTGATTTTATTAACCAAAACAATTTACAAAACAATAATTTACTTGAATTAAATAAAATAATTGTCAAAAATTTGAATTCTAATATTATTGCATATAAAAGTCAAATGCTTTCACCAATAGATAGTAAAGACATTTATAAAAAAACAAAATTTGATGGACTACAAGAAGAATTTAATAGACAAAAAGAATCAATGAATAATACTTTAAATGCCGACAAACCAAATACTATTGATTTTAGTGATAAAAATGATGAACCAATTGAAAATAATGTTATGTTATTAAAATTACAAGAAATGGAAAAAGAAAGAAATATAAATTTAAATACGAATAGCAATAGCAATGANCAAGTANNACNTANNANNNAANAANTGNANNCANTNAGNNAAAANAATTGGAGNNNATTACNNNAAAGCNATGTTCCAAAAATAAAAATTTCCAATATTGAAGACTTATTAGAAGNNGGATTAAATTCAAATTTAAATATTGAAAATTTAGATTCTAACAATGAAACAAATACTTTAAAAGAAGAAATATACAAACAAAATTACGAAGAATCGCGTAAAAATTATTTTCAAAAAAGAGATTCAAGAATAAATATTACAAATATTGATGAAGTTTTAAAACAAGAAACTACAACAGAATTTATAGCAAATAACAATAATAAAACAGATTCATTATATAATATGTTAACTACTATATTAAATAATCAAAAATTAATTATGGAAAAATTAGAAATCAATAATTAAAAATTAATAATTAAAAATTAAAAAACTTATAAATAACCATTGCACAATACCAATTATTGTAGACAATAATAAATCCTTTGTTCTTAAATAAAATAACATCAAAGTTACATAAAATAAAAAGGTGTTTAATATAAAAATAAATTTAGATTGTATATAACCCTCTAAATTACTATTATATTTATGTATCAAATATAAACCTAATAATCCAGGTATTGGAATTGTTGGCATAAAAGAACATAATTTATATTTATTATTTAAAGAAAAATGATATGTCCCCACAAAAACTAATGCACCAAATAATGCATAAAAAGCATAAACAATTGGACTATCTTTTTTTAAATTCATTTTATTATAATTAATATAGCATTATAATAAAAATTATTGCTTATTATAAATAACTAGTATCAAACTCACTTATATTATTTATAAAATAAGTAAAATCTATTCCATCAGCTTGTAATGTTTCGTTATTAGATATTTTTTTAAGCTCATTAAAATTAGCTATTCTATCATAATCATTTGAACCCCCATCCATTCTAAAATGTATTTTTTTAGTAATTTTATTATAATAAACTACTTTTACATGTCCCATTCCGTGATACATAAACCCTAAATCTATTATATTATTTATATTATGAGTAGCATAATGTTTAACTAATTCTAATATTTTTGTAATTGAAAAAAATGTCCAATTTTCTATATACATTTCTTTGTTATGCGCTTCATTGGTTAAATAAAAATCTGCTATGGCTTTTTCCAAATTTAATTCTTTAAATTCTATGTTTAGTAATAAATTATTGTCTTCTATAATACTAATACTTTGATTTTGATTTTGATTTTGATTATTATCTACATTAGGCAAAAAAAAAGGTTGTCCGGTTGAATCATGATTTCTTGAACTAAATAAAATATTTTGTCTGCTTGTTTCCATTTTCTATATTATTTTAGTTAATAAAATTATCTTAAAATAATATTTATAAAATATTTATAAAATTAAAAGCTAAGCAATTATTGTGACTTTATTATTAGCATCCAAGCTAAATTTACCAACTGCAATTAATGCTTTTTGTGTCCCTTTCATTGCGTCATAATCATATAATATACGTTCTCCAGTATATTCTTGTGTTGTA
>JGI20155J14468_10003367_pt1 | contig 11168 bp, 8 predicted proteins | sample COG_05_FD_14468 | JGI IMG/M metagenome (IMG submission 14468)
CAACATTTTTGGCGCTCTTTTGGCCCACTATTTTTAATCGCTAGTAAAATTTATCTGTTATGGCAATACTTCCAATTCTTGAATATCCAGACCCACGGCTACGAAAAAAAGCCAAGCCGGTGGTTACCGTTGATGATGATATAAAGCGGCTTGTGGATGATATGTTTGAAACTATGATTGATNCTCATGGCATCGGATTAGCAGCATCTCAGGTCGATGTGCATCAAAGAGTTATCGTAATGGATCTTATGGAAGANGGCTCGCAGCCGCGCGTCTTTATTAATCCTGAGATTGAAGTTCTCAATGATACAACAGAACCCTACGACGAAGGCTGTTTGTCAGTTCCTGGGTTTTATGAAACTGTCGCCCGCCCGTCCAACGTGATGATCTCAGCGCTAGATCGCGAGGGGAGGCCATTTAAAGAAAAAGCATCCGGTTTGCTGGCCATTTGTATACAACATGAAATTGATCATTTGGAAGGTAAGCTTTTCGTCGACTACCTCTCACCATTAAAGCGTCAGATAATTCGTAAAAAAATGAAAAAGAAGTCAGCATAGGATGGAACCACCGTGAGGGTTATTTTTGCTGGAACGCCAGATTTTGCTGCCACGCACCTACAAGCTATCCTAGAGGATGATCGCTACCAGCTCGTCGCCATCTACACTCAGCCAGATCGCCCCGCTGGACGTGGAAAGAAGATTACCCAGAGTCCTGTCAAAAAGCTTGCATTAGCTAATGACATTCAGTTAGAACAGCCCGCATCACTTACCGATATAAAGACGCAGGAAACCATTGCTCGTCTCGAAGCGGACGTGTTAATCGTTGTCGCCTATGGATTAATTCTTCCCCAAGCTGTTCTAGATATTCCCAGACTTGGATGCATCAATGTTCATGGATCGATATTACCAAAATGGCGCGGTGCTGCCCCAATTCAAAGAGCCATCGAAGCGGGAGACAGGGAAACTGGAGTGACAGTGATGCAAATGGACGTGGGTTTAGACACCGGGCCAATGTTGACGACCTCCCAATGTACCATCGATGACAAAGAAACTAGCGCTTCTCTATACTCTAAGTTAGCTGTTCTTGGCGCTCAGGCCCTCATAAATACTTTAGAGAAAATGCGCTCTGGAACTGCAGTGGGCATAGCACAAGATTCTACCCAAAGTAGCTACGCTGATAAAATAGCTAAGCAAGAATCTTTAATTGACTGGTCGGCTTCAGTAACCGAGATTGAGCGTCGTGTCCGAGCCTTCAACCCATTCCCCGCAGCCTATTCTTTGGTTAACGGTCAGCGAATAAAAATATGGTTGGCGTCAGCGGACTCTAGAGACTATCACGGCGTGCCGGGAGAAATCTTGTCAGCAGATGACGATGGTTTATTAGTTAAGTGTGGAAACGGAGCATTGCTGATATCAACAATACAATTGGCCGGCAAGTCAAAGATGTGTGTAGCGGAAGCACTAAAATCTCGGGCCTCCCTTTTTTCCCCGGGGAACCGACTGGGAACATGATCTGATGAGCAAAAAGCTTCTCAATGTCCGTGTCGCCGCTGCAGAGATTGTCGCCAATGTTTGTCGAGGGCAATCGTTATCCACTTTGCTCCCTGCCTATTCAGAGCGGGTAGAGGAAAAGGATCGTCCGCTATTAAAAGAAATAAGCTTTGGTTGTTTGCGTTGGTATCCGCAAATATCGCTATTACTCAAACAGCTTATTAAAAAGCCCCTCCGGGAAAAAGACCTAGAAATTCATACTCTGATTGCCTGCGGTATCTATCAGTTAATGCACATGAGGATATCTGACCATGCCGTTGTCAACGAAACCGTTACCGCGACAAAGGGACTTAGCCGTCCCTGGGCAAAAGGTTTGGTTAATGCCGTACTCAGAAATTTTCAGAGAGAAATGCCACGCTTGATGGAGAGCTATGCTGACCAACCTGTTTTTCTTGCCGCTCATCCGAAGTGGCTCCTCAAGAAATTCGAGCTCGCTTGGTCACCCGCTGTGGCTGCTGATATAGTCTCAGCAAATAATCTTCGCGCACCTATGACACTCAGAGTAAATGTCCGGAGAAATTCAAGAGATGAGTATTTAGCAAAACTTCAAAACGCGAACATTGGTGCCAAGAAAACGCCATATAGTGATGTTGGCATCGTCCTAGATGAGGCGATTGACGTGGCTAAACTTCCAGGCTTTGTTCAGGGTGATTCAAGCGTGCAAGACGAGGCCGCACAACTCGCTTGCTCCCTGCTTGAGCTGTCTTCAGGGCAAATTGTTTTAGATGCCTGTTGTGCGCCCGGCGGCAAAACCTGTCATATCCTTGAAAGCGAACTCAATCTGCAGTCCCTTGTAGCGGTCGACTCCGAATCCAGACGTCTGACTCGGGTGGAAGAAAATTTATCGCGCCTTAGCCTACAAGCCAACCTTGTTGCGGCTGATGTTTCAGCGTTGGATACTTGGTGGGATAAAACTCCCTTTGACAGAATTTTATTAGATGCTCCTTGCTCAGCAACGGGCGTTATAAGGCGTCACCCAGATATCAAAATACTGCGTAAACCGGCAGATATTGATAAGCTAGCAAAAATTCAGCTGCGGTTGATTGAAAGTCTCTGGCAAACTCTCGAAAATGAGGGTATTTTAGTCTATGCAACCTGTTCAGTACTGCCTGAGGAGAATGACCTGGTGGTCAAGGCTTTTGTCCAGTCACGAACTGATGTAGAAATAATGACTATTGACGAAGCTTGGGGTGTGGCCACTGTTTGCGGTCGACAATTATTTCCAGCCGCTGATGGTCATGATGGGTTTTACTATGCCAAGCTTCGTAAAACGTCGCCGTCGGATTTAAACGCTGACAATAAAGCGGGAAGGTAATGAAAATAATAATAGTAGGTGCAGGTCAAGTTGGTGGAACTCTGGCAGAAAACTTAGCGCGCGAGTATAACGACATTACCCTGATTGACATTAACGAGCATGCTTTGCGCTCTCTGCAAGATCGGCTTGATATTCGCACTGTGGTTGGCACCGGTTGTTACCCTGATGTATTAGTGAAGGCGGGTATTGAAGATGCTGATATGCTCGTCGCTGTTACCAGTAGCGATGAAGCAAATATTATTGCCTGCCAAGTTGCATACTCTCTATTTCATACTCCCACCAAAATTGCGCGCGTAAGAGCATACAGTTACACAAACCCAAAATATAAGAACGTGCTTTTTAATGCTAAAAATATGCCTGTTGATGTGATGATTGCTCCCGAGCAGGCTGTTACAGACTATGTTCGCAAGCTAATCGAGCAGCCGGGAGCCTTGCAAGTCCTGGATTTTGCCGATGGCGTGATTCAATTAGTAGGCTTACGTGCAGTTAAAGACAGCCCTCTAGTTGGTCAAGAATTGCGCACATTAAAAGAACATATGCCCAAAGCCGACGCAAGGGTGGCTGCTATTTATCGAAAGGAAGGTGCTATTTTCCCTGTGGGCGATACTGTCATTGAAGATGGAGATGAAGTTTTCTTTATTGCCGCTAAGAAAAATATACGTAAAGTCATGAGCGAGCTGCGCCGGCTGGAGAAACCCTACCATCGTCTAGTGATTGCTGGAGGCGGTAATATTGGGTTTCGATTAAGTAAAGCCTTAGAAGAAAATTACAATATTAAAATTATTGAGTTTTCTCCTGAGCGCGCCGCTTTTCTCTCTGAAAAGCTTGATCATGCTGTTGTACTCAACGGCTCAGCCACTGATCAAGAGCTGTTGCTTGATGAAAATATTGATAAAACTGATGTGTTCCTCGCGCTTACCAATGATGACGAAGTTAACATCATGGCCTCGCTGCTAGCCAAACGTCTTGGGGCCAAAAAAGTCATGACTCTGATCAGCAATCCTGTTTATGCCGATCTCATGCAAGGTGGGGAAATTGATATTGCAATCTCACCACAACAGGTCACCACAAGCTCTTTGTTAACCCATGTAAGGCAGGGAGACACAGTAAGTGTGCATTCTCTAAGAAGAGGCGCTGCAGAAGCATTAGAATTTATTGTGCACGGAGATGCCAAGTCATCAAAAGTTGTAGGTCGGGCTATTGGCGATATTAAGTCACCCCCTGGCTCAACCCTAGCCGCGTTAGTACGCGATGGTGAGGTAATTATCGCGCATCATGATACCGTGATCGAGAATAATGACCATGTAATTGTATTCGTGGTTGATAAAGAAAATACCAAGGCCGTGGAGAAGCTCTTTGCGGTAGGGTTCACTTTTTTCTAGGGTAGCCATCTCTATGCACATTGCTGTTATCGCGAGAGTTTTGGGCATGCTGTTAATGATTTTCAGCTTGACCATGTTATCCCCCATTATTGTGGCCTCAATCTACGAAGAAAATACCTCGTCGATGTTTGTACTCGCCTTTGCTATCACTCTTTTAGTTGGGTTAACTTTTTGGCTGCCCACGAAAAGCCATCGAGGTGAGTTGAGAACTCGTGACGGCTTCGTTGTCACAGTGTTTTTCTGGCTGGTGCTTAGCGGTTTTGGATCCTTGCCGTTAATGTTATCTGAAGCAACTAATTTGACTTTTATTGATGCACTTTTTGAATCAGTGTCAGGGCTCACAACAACGGGCGCTACCGTACTGTCTGGCCTTGACGATCTTCCAAAATCAATTCTTTATTATCGCCAACAACTACAATGGCTGGGTGGCATAGGCATCGTCGTCATAGCTGTGGCAATCTTACCAATGCTTGGAATTGGTGGCATGCAAATTTATCGCGCAGAAACCCCTGGGCCGGTCAAGGACTCCAAGCTAACCCCACGAATTGCAGAAACAGCTAATGTGTTATTTAAAATATATCTAACCCTAACCGCCGTTTGTGCTTTAGCCTACTGGGCTGCCGGAATGAGCGGATTTGACGCCATTGGCCATAGTTTTTCTACGGTTGCAATCGGTGGCTTTTCTACTCATGACGCTAGCATTGGTTTTTTTGATAGCGACATGATCATGGCGATATGTGCGTTTTTCATGGTTATTTCAGGCCTTAATTTTGCCCTGCATTACCTCGTTTGGAACAATCGAAGTCTGAGCTTTTATTGGACAGATCCAGAAGCCAGAATGTATGGATACTTGCTCTTATTTGGAGCAGCCGTAACCTGTTTATACCTTTATTTTAGTGGTACCTACGGTCTGGAAGACAGTATCAGTCTCGGCGTTTTTCAGCTTGTATCAATATTGACTACCACTGGGTTCACCACCACTGACTTTAATTCATGGCCATCGTTCCTCCCGTTCTTTTTAATATTTTTGTCATTTTTTGGAGCTTGTGCGGGATCTACTGGCGGTGGTATTAAAATAGGTAGAATGCTAATCATGGCTCAACAAGGAATTAGAGAAGTTTATCGCCTTGTCCACCCAAATGCGCTGCTCCCCATCAAAATCCGAAATCGTAGGATCCCCGAACGAGTCACTGATGCTATATGGGCCTTTTTTGGTGTTTATTTGGGTGTTTTTTATTTAATGGTTTTACTTCTTTTGGCCGCAGGTCTTGACTATGTTACTGCTTGGTCAGCCACAGCCGCCGCTCTCAATAATTTGGGCCCTGGTCTTGGTGCGGTGGCCACAAATTATGCGGATATTGGAACGTTCGCCAAAAGCGTATTGTGCTGGGGAATGTTACTCGGACGGTTAGAGATATTTACACTTTTGGTTTTATTCACTCCTACTTTTTGGAGAAACTAATCAGCGGCCTTCATTAGCCGCTGACATCGTTTTTGGTAAGTTATTCTTTGCGGGCTTCGTAATAAGCTTCTTCAGAAATAGCATGATATGCCGTTGCCTGCCGCTGAAATGCTTTGACCGACTCAGCAATTCGTCGAGCAATGTCTGAATCATCGGCCAATTCTTCAAGCATCTCTGCGGAGATTCCTCTAAGTTCACTAACAACTTCATCGGGTAACTTTCTCAATTGCACCCCATGAGTTTCAACCAAGGTGACTAATGCTTCGTTATTTCGTGCAGTGTACTCATCCAGCATATCTTGGTTAACGGCCCTTGCTGCAACCTCGACTATAGTCTGTAAATCTTTTGGTAACATCGCATAGGCGTCTTTGTTAACAATTAATTCAAGGGTAGGGCCTGGCTCATGCCACCCAGGGTAATAGTAGTATTTGGCAACCTGATGGAATCCCAAGGCAATGTCGTTATAAGGGCTCACCCACTCAAGAGCATCAATAACACCCGTCTGCATTGCTGTATACAGTTCACCACCAGAGATTGTTACCGAAACACCACCCGCACGGGTAATCACATCGCCTCCTAATCCGGGGATGCGCATTTTTAGCCCCTTGATATCCTCCATTGAATTAATTTCTCGATTAAACCAGCCGGCCATTTGAACGCCTGTATTGCCGCCTGCAAATGGAATTAAATTGAATTCGTCATAGAGCTCTCTCCATAGCTCCAGACCTCCGCCATAATGAAGCCAGCCGTTCATTTCTTGAGCATTCAAGCCAAAGGGGACCGAAGTAAAGAATGCAGTTGCCTTAGACTTTCCAGTCCAGTAATAAGAAGCCCCATGACCCATCTGTGCAGTTCCCTGGGAAACAGCATCAAACACCTCAAAAGCTGGCACTAGCTGACCCGCACCAAATACTTTTATCTTTAAGCGGCCTCCACTCATCGCCTCGACTTGTTTAGCAAAGTTCTCAGGAGCCAATCCTAAACCTGGATAATTCTTAGGCCAGGTGGTTACCAACTTCCACTCAAAAGTCTCCTGATTAGCAGTTGAACTGTGCGTTGTTGTCTCATTACGGTCTCTCCGCAGCTCACTAATAAAAAAGCCATCAAGGTGGCTAATATAATTCGCATCACTTTTCCCTCTTATACTGGTTAGATCCTACTGTGTCATTAAACTGCGGCAAGATTATTAGCTGAGGCAAGAATTAAAATTTTTGTGCCCACCTCTTCGAAACTTACATGGACTCTAGCCCGAGGTCCATTGCCCTCAAAATTCAGAATCACGCCCTCACCATATACATTGTGGTTAACTTGCTGTCCCAGCTGAAACCCTGTGTCGTCCCCTTGATCACTTCGGATTGAACTAGCCGCATAACTGGTTGGCCGAGCAATTGTATTTTGTAATCTTACTTCCTCGATGACATCTTTAGGAATATCGCGGACAAACCGCGAAACAGAATTAAACGATTCGCTGCCGTAAATGGCGCGGCTCTCAGCGAAGGTCAGATATAATTTCTCCATGGCACGAGTAATACCTACATAGGCTAATCTTCGCTCTTCTTCTAAACGACCAGGCTCATCCAGAGACATTTTATGGGGGAAGAGGTTTTCTTCCATTCCAGCAATAAATACTAAGGGAAACTCTAATCCTTTAGCGCTGTGCAATGTCATGAGTTGGACTGCATCTTGGTCTTCATCTGCCTGTCGGTCTCCAGCATCTAGAGCCACTTGATCAAGAAACTGAGGTAGTACTGGTAAATCTTTGTCCTCAGCCTCGAAGTTATTACAAGCCCCAATAAACTCTTCAAGATTTTCTACCCGGGCCTGCCCGCGCTCCCCCTTTTCTCGTCGATGCATTTCGATCAGACCGCTATGCTGAATTGCGTTCTCCGCCTGTTCAGCTAATGGCAGCTCATCAAGTTGTCCGCTCATTTCGTTTATCAGCTGCAAAAACCCCGCCACTGCATTAGAGGCCCTAGCTGCTAACCGCTTTTCTTCAATCATAGTTTTGCTAGCTGCCCAAAGAGACACTGTGTTGGTTCTAGCCAACTCCCTAACTAATTCTAGGGTTCGATCTCCAATCCCTCTTGGCGGTACATTAACCACACGCTCAAAAGCAACATCGTCATGACAATTGAGCATGAGTCGCAAATATGACAGCGCGTTTTTAATTTCTAGCCTTTCATAGAATCTCTGCCCACCATAGATACGATACGGAATATCAGCTTGAAGAAGGGCCGCCTCTAATACCCGTGATTGAGCATTGGAGCGATACAAAATAGCTGAGTCTTCTCGGCGGTTTCCATCATTAACCCAACTCTGCAAGCGGTCTGCGATGTAGCGTGATTCATCGTGCTCATTAAACGCGGAGTAAAGCGCTATGGACTCGCCCTCGCCAGAATCAGTCCACAAGTTCTTGCCGAGGCGATCAGAATTTTTTGCAATAACTGCGTTAGCTGCCAATAAAATATTTGATGTTGACCGATAATTTTGTTCTAACTTAACCGTGTGTGTTTTAGGGAAATCTCGCTCATAACTAAGAATATTTTCTACCTTCGCACCACGCCAGCCATAGATCGATTGATCATCATCCCCAACTGCGGTAACTGCACTAACTTTCCCTGCCAAGAGCCGTAGCCAGGCATATTGCACCGCATTAGTATCTTGAAATTCATCTACTAGAATATGTTGAAAACGTTGCTGGTAATGATCAAGTACCTCTGGATTGTTTTTCCATAACTCCAGCGCTCTGAGTAGAAGTTCGGCAAAATCAATAACCCCAAGTCGCTCACAAGTCTCTTCATAGCCGCGATAAATCCGGAGCATAGTTGCCAGGTAGGGGTCACCGCCTTCTTGTAGGTGCGATGCTCGCAATCCCTCATCCTTTTGGCCGTTAATCCACCACTGGGCCTGCTTAGGAGGCCAGCGTTGTTCGTCTAGATCCATACTGCGCATCACTCTTTTTACCAAGCGCAATTGATCATCAGAATCTAGAATTTGAAAGTTTTCTGGGAGCTTTGCGTCCCGCCAATGGGCTTTTAATAACCGATGGGCTAATCCATGGAACGTACCTACCCACATCCCACGCAATGACATTCCTAAGAGCTCGTTGATCCGCTCGCGCATTTCTCTTGACGCTTTATTCGTAAAGGTCACCGCTAAAATGCCATAGGGAGAAATATTATCTACCTGTATTTTCCAAGCGATACGATGCACCAGCACCCGGGTTTTACCGCTTCCAGCTCCCGCTAAAACAAGCAGATGCTTTTTGTCGCTAGTCACCGCTTCTTCTTGTGCCGCATTGAGATTTGTTAATATTGAAGTTACATCCATAGGTCTGCATTCTAGCAATATAACGAAAAGAATTGATGAATTTCATTTCCTTCTTTTTAGCTTTTTCGTAGGATTTTGGTGCAAATCTATCCATCAAACTCAGAAATAGTGTAAATCATCGATAAAACCCTGTTTTTTACTACAAAACTAGTAATAATGCCGTATTCTTGTAAATTTTTTACATAACTCAAAATGGGGGTCAGTATGAAACCTGCACAGCTCACCCAAACAATTAGTGATACGCTGGTCCATTTGCGTAAATCAGAACTTAAGGTTGCTGATTTTGTGCTGAAGCATCCTCTTGAAGTGATTCGCATGCGGATCGTTGATCTCGCCGACCAAGCTGATGTGAGTGAGCCCACGGTCGTGCGCTTTTGTCGCGCAGTTGGCTGTACCGGTTTCCAAGACTTTAAACTGGCACTCGCACAACAACTTGCTTCAAGTCCCAGTTACGGCCAAATCGCGGTTACCGATTCTGATTCTACTCGGGAATATACCCACAAGGTGTTTGATTCTACTGTTGATGCCTTACTTAAAGTTCGTGACAGTCTTGTGCTCGATAACCTAGAAGCCGCAGTTGCTGCGATTTGCAGTGCTGGTCGAGTGGAATTTTATGGTTTTGGCGCCTCTGCGGCAGTGGCGTTTGATGCGCAACACAAATTTTTCCGCCTACAAATTCGCTCTTCCGCCTATTCAGACCCCCACCTTCAGAATATGTCCGCCACCTCACTAAACACTGGGGATGTGGTGGTGGCCATATCACAATCTGGTAGAACTCAAGCGCTACTTGATTCTATGGAGCTGGTAAAAAATGCGGGTGGTATTGTCATAGGCCTCGCCCCTAGCTCTTCGCCAATAGCCAAGAGTGCAACTATCGCTATAGAGGTTGATGCAAAAGAGGACATTCAAATCTATACCCCGCTATCTTCAAGAATCGCTCATCTAGCGGTAATTGATGTTCTTGCTATTGGGGTTGCTCAAAAGAAAGGTCCGAAGCTACACAAACATCTTCAACAACTTCAGGCNGGGCTTTCATCACTGCGCAGCTCTTAGGAATTACTTAACGGCGCTCACTCTTATAAGCTGTCCATTGGCTCCATCGGTNGCAAGAATTAAGCTTCCATCANGAGCAGAGGCAACATCTCTNATCCTGCCAAACTCATTAAACATAATTGTTTCTTTGATGGCTTNTTCCCCGTCTAACTCTATACGTCTTACATCTCCCGGGACCAANGCAGAAATAAACAAATCTCCTTTCCACATTGGGAACATGTCNCCTTGATAAAGTGTCATCCCCGAAGGCGCGATTGAAGGAACCCAATGCTGAATTGGCTGCTCCATACCCGGTTGTTCTGTGAAGGGTGAGATAATAGCTCCGCTGTAATCAACCCCGTAAGTAATTGCTGGCCAGCCGTAATTCCTGCCAGGCTCCACCACGTTTAATTCGTCACCACCTTTGGGGCCATGCTCATGCTCAAAGACCGAGCCGTCATCTGAGATTACAAGCCCCTGAAGATTCCTGTGCCCATAAGACCAAATCTCCGGAAGAGCACCGGGAGTATTTAGAAACGGGTTGTTTGCGGGAATACTCCCATCATCATTGACACGGACAATTTTGCCAAAATGATTATCTAAGGCTTGGGCTTTTTCGCGATAATTAAAGCCATCTCCCGAGGTGATTAGCAAAGTCCCATCAGCCATGAACTTCATTCGCGCACCGTAGTGGGCAGCCGTTTTGCGCAAAGGATAGGAATTAAAAATTGTCTTAACTTCTAATAAGCTATTTTCTTCCAGACGCCCTCGCACTACCGTGAGGCGATTAAGCTTTGTTTCTACAGAATCTGACTCAGAAAACGATAAGTATACCAAGCGGTTTTCACTAAAGTTTGGATGGAGTAGGACTTCAGAAAGGCCGCCTTGACCAGCAAAAAGAACCTCTGGCACACCAGCAACAGGATCAGATTGCAAAATCCCATCCTTAACCGTTCGCAAATCCCCGGAGCGCTCAGTGACCAACCAATGATTTTCTGAAACAAAGGCGATACTCCAGGGATTGTCTAGCCCTTCAACAATAACCTCTGTTTTATAGGCAACCTCGTTACTGTGTATTAGCGCACTGAATAGGAACA
>JGI20155J14468_10003368_pt1 | contig 11167 bp, 12 predicted proteins | sample COG_05_FD_14468 | JGI IMG/M metagenome (IMG submission 14468)
TTAGTGAAGTTAATTTTGGAAAAACAATTCCTATAAAATTTAAAAAAAAAAAATAAATTGAAATTCTCTGTTACAGTTACTCTTAAAAAAGATGTTTTAGACCCTCAAGGAAAGGTTGTGCAAAATACTTTAGTAAATATGGGTATGAGTAAACTTAAAAGCATCAGACAAGGAAAACACTTCGAAATAGATGTTGAAGAGAATGATATACCTTCGGCAGAGAAAAAGGTTGATGAAATGTGTAAAAAACTTTTAGTTAACCTTATAATTGAAGATTATAAAATTAAAAAGATTTAATGAAATCATCAGTGATTGTATTCCCGGGATCAAACTGTGATAGGGATATCGCAGTAGCTTTAGAAAAAATGCAATTTAAAAATCAAATGGTTTGGCACAAACAAACTAAATTACCAAAGTCTGATTTAATTGTTATTCCAGGTGGTTTTTCTTATGGAGATTACTTGAGATCGGGCGCCATTGCTGGAAAATCATTAATTATAGATGAAGTTATTAAGGCTGCCAACTCTGGATGTTTGATTCTTGGTATTTGTAATGGTTTTCAAATCTTAACTGAAACCGGTCTTTTAAAAGGCACATTGCTAAGAAACAAAAACTTAAAATTTATTAATAGAGATATTTATATAAAAGTCATGAACAATAATACTAAATTTACTCACAAATATAAAAACGATCAAATTTTAAAAATTAATATTGCTCATAATGAAGGTAATTTTTTTACAGACCAGAAACACCTAGAAGAATTAAAAAAAGAAAATTTAATAGCATTTAAATATTGTGATGAAAAAGGAGATTTTAATGAAGATTCTAACCCAAATGGCTCTTTAGATCATATTGCTGGAATTTTTAATGCTAATAAAAATATTTTAGGAATGATGCCTCATCCTGAGAGAATGGTTGATGAGGTTGTATCTAATAAAGATGGTGCAAATTTATTTTTAAGTTTACTAAACTAGATGATCATTACTAATCAAATTGTTGAAAAGCATGGACTTAAACATGAAGAGTTTGAAAAAATAAAAAAATTATTAAAAAGAGATCCTAATTTATTAGAACTTGGAATTTTTTCAGCTATGTGGAATGAACATTGTTCTTACAAATCATCACGAATACATCTTAAAAAATTACCCACAAAAGGAAAACAAGTTATTCAAGGACCTGGTGAAAATGCAGGTGTAATTGACATTGGGGATGATGATGCAATAGTTTTTAAAATTGAAAGCCATAATCATCCATCTTACATCGAACCCTATCAGGGTGCTGCTACAGGTGTGGGTGGAATTTTACGAGATGTTTTTACAATGGGGGCAAGACCGATTGCTTTGTTAAATTCAATTCATTTCGGTTCTCCAGATCATTACAAAACAAAAAGTTTGCTAAATGGTGTTGTTTCTGGAATTGGTGGTTATGGTAATTGTATTGGAATTCCAACAGTTGGCGGTGAAACAAAGTTTAATGAAACATATAATGAAAATATTTTAGTAAATGCAATGGCTGTAGGACATGCAAAAAAAAATAAGATTTTTTATTCTAAAGCCAAAGGATTAAACAAATCTGTAGTTTATGTGGGATCTAAAACTGGAAGAGATGGAATTCATGGTGCTTCGATGGCATCCGCTGAATTCGATGAAAACTCAGAGGATAAAAAACCAACTGTGCAAGTTGGTGATCCCTTTACTGAAAAACTTTTAATGGAAGCTTGTTTAGAATTAATGAAGGATAATTCTATTATTTCTATTCAAGATATGGGCGCAGCAGGATTAACGTCTTCTAGTGTTGAAATGGCATCTAAAGGAGGTTTGGGCATTGAGCTTGAATTAGATAAAGTTCCTTGTAGAGAAGAAAATATGACTCCCTATGAAATGATGTTGTCTGAAAGTCAGGAAAGAATGCTAATAATTCTTGAGGATGGAAAAGAAAATGCAGCAAAAAAAATTTTTGATAAGTGGGATTTAGATTTTGTTGTTATTGGAAAAACTACAAATACTAATAATTTAACTTTAAAGTTTAACAATAAAATTGAGGGAGAAATTCCTATTGAAGCTCTAGCTTCAAAAGCGCCCATGTATGACAGAAAATGGATCAGAAAGAAGCCTCAAAAAAACAATTTGGATATCAAAGATCTAAAAAAAATTAAAATTGAAGATGCTTTAATTAAGATTTTATCAAGTCCAAATCATTCAAATAAAAATTGGGTTACAAATCAATATGATCAAAGTGTAATGTGTGATACAATTCAAAAATCAGGTTCTGACTCTGCAATCATAAGAATTCATAATAAAGATAAAGCTATAGCTGTTTCAGTAGATTCATCTGCAAATTATTGCAAATCTCACCCTTTAACAGGTGGTAAACAAATCGTTTGTGAAAACTGGAGAAACTTAATTACTGTGGGTGCAAAACCTTTAGCCATAACTAATTGTTTAAACTTTGGTAATCCAGAAAATCAAGAAATTATGGGAGAGTTTGCTGAATGTTTAGAAGGAATTAGAGAAGCTTGCGAATTTTTAAAGTATCCCGTTGTCTCTGGAAATGTATCTTTTTACAATGGCACTAATAAGAAAAATATTCACCCAACACCTGTGATAGGTGGTGTTGGTTTAATAAAAAGATTCACTAAACCTTTAAGTCATAATTTTAAAAGAGATAATAGTAAGATACTAGTGATAGGAAAAACTTTTGGGCATCTTGAACAAAGTTGTTTTTTAAAAGAAAATTATTCTATATTAGATGGCATGCCTCCAGAGATAAATCTATTAAATGAAAAAAATAATGGTGAATGTTTATTAAAATTAATTGACAAAAACTTAGTTTTATCATCACACGATATTTCAAATGGTGGGTTAATTACAGCGCTCTCTGAAATGTCTCTTAATTCAAATTATGGGGCTAAAATTTATAAACCTAAGAAATTAACTAATTTATTTAAATATTTTTTTGGAGAGGATCAAGCTAGATATATTGTAGAAATTGAAAATAATAATTTAAATGTCGCAGAAAAGATTTTAAAAGATAATAATATTTATTATGAAATCATTGGTTTTACTCAAAAAGAATACTTCGAACTCGAGGGTGAGCTAAAAATTACCAATAAAGAGTTATCTAAAATAAATAACAAATGGTATAACACTTTTTAATGGCATTACCCGTTGAAGAAATAAAAAAGTTAATAATGGATTCTATTCCCGACGCTACAATAGAAATTAAAGATTTAATGGGTGATAATAACCATTATGCCGCTGTAATTAAATCATCTCAGTTCAATAACATTAGTAAAATCGAACAACACAAACTTGTTTATAAATCTTTAAAAGGTAAAATGGGCAATGAATTACATGCTCTGTCAATTACTACGGAAGGAAAATAATGGATGTAAATAAAAAAATTGAAAATTTAATAAGTGAAAATGATGTTTGCTTATTTATGAAAGGAACGGCAGATGCTCCTCAATGTGGTTTTTCAATGGCGGTATCAAATGTTCTAAAGCATTTAAATATAAATTTTAAAAGTATAAATGTTTTAGAAGATGAAAACTTAAGGCAAGGCATAAAAGATTATAGCGATTGGCCAACTATTCCTCAGCTCTATGTCAAAAAAGAATTTATTGGTGGATGTGATATTATTAAAGAAATGTTTGAAAAAGGTGATTTAAAAAAACTCTTTGAAGATAAAAAAATTATTTAATGCGTAGTTATATTTACAAAGTAATAATTTTTGTATTAGCTATAATTATAATTTTTGAGTTTACTCTAGGAAAATATATCAATAAATTTGAACAGAGATTAAGTTTCTTTACTAGCATTGAAGGGAGAAAGGAAATTATTTCATCTCTTAAAAAAGAAATTCAAAAAGCTAATGAGAAAGAAAATTATCTTGATCAAGAAGAAAGAGTTTTAATTAATAATTTTTTAAAAAAAATTAAAAAAGAATTAGAGCTAAATAACTAAATACACTTGTAAACTTTTGCTAAAGAAACTTTTTCTTGAGATAAATTAATTTTAATTGACTCTTCATGTATCAGCGTGCAGTTAATGGGTGTCCCCTTATTTAAAGCCCTTTCCATCATGACTACATAAAAAGGTCTATTATTTTTTTTATGTAAATCAGAAAATGGTTTTAAGCATATATTTGATGATTTCAAAAAATGTTTAATGCCTTCATTTCGATTTGAAATAACACAAGCATTATTTTCTAAATTATTTTTATTTAAATAATTTGCAATTTTTTTTGTTGATACCCCCCAATAATCTTTTTCAAAATTTTTATCAACTTGAATGAATATATTAAAGTTATTTAACCAAAGATAATTGTATGGAAATAATTTAATGTTTTGATAAATAAAAAAAATAATAAAGAAACTGGTAATTATTAAAGTAATTTTTTTTGAATAATTATAAAGAACTATTAATGAAATTAAAAAAATAATTGGTATTAAAAACATAATTTGTCTTAACTCATCATATAAATTTACATTAAAAATAATTAATAAAAAAATAATCGATAAAACTGTGCAAGTTAAAGGTGCAAGAAGTAGAATATTTGTCTTCATGTGAAAAAAGTTTTTTTTCTAAGAAAGGAAATATTAATAATCCAAATAGAATTATTAATGGTAGTTTAAAAAAGCTCCAGATAAATATATAACTAGTAGGTAAATTTTGAGCTTTCATACAATCTCCAAGCGTAACCGTGCAAGCAGTTTGAATATGTTGACTCATAAACTTAAAAGCATCTAAAAATTTTAAGGGATCAAGCCAAAAACTAGGATAGAATAAAAAAGAAAAAAAGATGAAGGAAGTTAAAAATATAAATATATTTTTTACATTTGGTTTTAAAAAATTAAGAAATTTTATATTAAAATTATTTAAGTAAAATATAAAAAAAATTAAATATTCAATGAAAATTAAAATTCCACTTATTCTCAAAGATAAAAGGTAGGCTGTCAATATTCCTAGCGTTATAAAAGCTTTTTTTTTTACTAAAATTTTATTAAATATATCATCTAAAATTTTAATTATTAAAAAAGTATTCACCAACCACACGCTCATAAATGGAATATCTTTTACATTAAAAAAACTATGTCCTAAGATATACGGATATGTTAAATACAATATTGTGGTTAAATCTGAAAATAACTTATCCTTAGTAACTAATAAAATTATTTTCCTAAAAAATATTCCTGAAATTACAAAAAAAATAAAAACAATTGGATGTTTTAATAATAAAATATTTCCTTCAAAATCGATATTTTTTATATTTACTAGATTTTTATATAATATCTCAATAGGCGTTGAAACAAGATAAAAACCAATACCATAAAATCCATGATAGGTTTCTAAATAACTAACATCATATTCTTTATTAAAAAAAATATTTAAAAGCTTTTTTTTATTAAGTTCCCACACCCAGTTACTATGTGCTTCATCATGTGTAATGCCAACGCTAAGAGAAAGATAGGATCCAACAATAAAATAGAAAAAAAGAAAAATATAAAATATATTGAGTCTATTTTGAAGAAAATTTTTCACAAAAATGTCGTAACGCTTAATATTATTTTATCTTGAATAATATTCAATTACTAAACTAGGCTCCATTACTACCGGGAAAGGAACCTCTGAAAATTTTGGAACTCTTACTAATTTTGCAGTTTTGTTTTTATCGTCTAACTGAATGTACTCTGGTACGTCTCTCTCTTTACTTTGTAAGGATCCATCAATAACTGTTAATTTTTTCGATTTTTCTCGAATTTCAATTAAGTCTGTACTTTTGACAACGTAACTTGAAATATTAACTCTTTTTTTATTCACTCTAATATGTCCATGATTTATTATCTGCCTAGCGGAAAATACAGTTGGCGCAAATTTAGCCCTGTAAATAACTGTATCTAGTCTACTCTCAAGTAACGCAATTAAATTTTCAGTAGTGTCACCTTTCTTAGAAAGAGCTTTTCTATAAATATTTCTAAACTGTCTCTCGTTTATGTTGCCGTAATAAGCTTTTAGTTTTTGCTTGGCTTGTAGCTGAATACCGTAGTCTGTTGGTTTTCCTCTTTTATTTTGACCGTGTTGACCGGGAGGATATGCTCTAGAGTTAAATGGACTCTTTGGTCTACCCCAAATGTTCGCTTTAAGTCTTCGATCAACTTTATGTTTAGATTTAAGTCTTTTTGTCATATTTAATTGTTGAGTGTTTATAAGCCTTAGAGCTAATTTGTCAATTAAGCTTTAATGCTATTTTTTGCTTAATGAGCTTATAATACTAGCTAAAATCCTTAATTCTTTATCATTTGGTTGTAACCTATAAATTAAATTATTTATATTTAATATCATTGAATGTTTTTTCTCTTTAGGAATGAAAAAATCTTTTTTTTCTAGAAGGTTTGTTAAATGGGTAACTAGTGAAGAAATTTTTAACTTCGATGATATTTTCAAATTTAAATTTTTTTTCTTAATCATATTACTATTTAACATTTTAAAAATTTCATAACAAATTAGTGTCAACGAGTGAGACAAATTAAGTGATTTAAATTTAGATGAGGTTGGAATTTGCAATATATAATTTGAAAATGATAAATCTTTGTTTGATAAACCTGAAGCTTCCGGCCCAAACATTAAACCTATATTAAGATTTTTTTTTTTTACAATATTTTGAAACTCTTGAAGAGACAAATGTTTCTTATTAATGTCCCTTTGTCTAGCGCTCAAAGATATTACTATATTAAATGACTTTATTGCATTTTCAACTTTGTCAAATACTTTCGCTTTATTAATTATATCATAAGCCCCAACTGAAGTTGCTTTGGCTTTATGATTTGGAAAATTAATTTTTGGTTCAACGATATAAAGTTTTGTAAAACCAAAATTTTTCATTGAACGGGCACATGCACCAATGTTTTCTCCCAGTTGTGGCTTAACTAGGATAAATCCAAACTTACTTTTCATTTAAATTAGCGGGAGCTTTTTCTTTATAAAGTTTATAATCTAAACTATCAATTAATGCTTTAAAGAAGCCTCAATGATATTAGGAGATACACCAACCGTAAACCAACTTTTACCAGTTTTGTCTGTGCTCTCAATTAGAACTCTTGTAGTTGCTTCAGTGCCAGTATTAAGTATTCTTACTTTATAATCTAATAATTTAAGATCTGAAAAAAAATTATAATATTTTTCTACTTTTTTAAAATTAGATCTAATAGCATTGTCTAAGGCATTAACTGGACCGTTGCCTTTACCAGAGCATTCTATTTTTTTCCCGTCAATTAAAAAAATGACATTAGCTTTTGTAGAAATTGTATCTGATTTTGAGACACTTACGTCATAACTTTGAACTTTTAAATATTCAGGCACTTTACCTAACAATCTATTGGCCAATAATTCAAAGGAAGCATCAGCACCATCATAAGAATAACCACTAAATTCTCTTTCTTTAACTTCATCTAAAATTTTTTGTATCTTTACATCTTTGGAGTCAATTTTAACTCCATAAGCTTCCAATCTTGATAAAATATTAGAACGTCCTGCTTGATTTGAAATAATGATATTTCTGTGATTTCCAACAGTCTTTGGATCTACGTGTTCGTAAGTCTTAGGGTCTTTTTTTACCGCTGATACGTGCAAACCTCCTTTATGTGAGAAAGCGGATGCTCCTACATATGGTAAACTTTTATTTGGTTTTCTGTTTAAAAGTTCATCTAATAATCTTGAGCATTCAGTTAATGAGCTTAATTTTTCTTTTTTAATATTTAATTCAAATTTGTCAGCAAAAGATTTTTTTAAAAATAGTGTTGGTATGATTGACATTAAATTAGCATTACCACATCTTTCACCTAAACCGTTAATGGTCCCTTGAACTTGTCTCACTCCGGCTTGTATAGCTGCAAGGGAGTTGGCTACTGCATTTTCAGTATCATTATGAGCATGTATTCCTAAATTTTTTCCAGGTATGACTTTCATAACCTCCGAGACTATCTCCGTTATTTCGTGAGGTAAAGTACCTCCATTTGTGTCGCAAAGAACTAACCATCTAGCTCCTTGATCGTAAGCATTTTTTAAACAATCTAGCGCATATTCTGGATTTGATTTAAAGCCATCAAAAAAATGCTCTGCATCAAATAAAAATTCTTTTCCATTTTTAATAATATGTTTTGCGGTATCTTTTATATTTTTAAGATTGTCTTCGTTCTTTATTCCAAGAGCAGTTTTGACGTGAAAATCCCAAGCTTTGCCTACTACACAAATTGCAGGGCATGAAGCGTTGATAAGTGAAGATAGTGACGGATCATTATCTGCACTTCTGCCGTTTTTTTTAGTCATCCCAAAAGCAGTAAAGATACTTTTATTTAAATTTAAAGGCTTTGAAAAGAATTCCGTGTCAACAGGATTTGCTCCTGGCCAACCCCCTTCTATATAATCGACCCCAATTTCTGATAACACTTTTGCAATTTTATTTTTATCCTCTACAGAAAAATCTACACCTTCCGTTTGCGCGCCATCTCTTAAAGTTGTGTCAAATATATATATTTTTTCTTTACTCATTTTAATTTCCAAATTGTTTTATCTTTTTGATCTTCAATAACTACACCTTTGCTCAATAATTCATTTCTAATTTGATCTGCTAAGCTAAAGTCACCTTTTTGTTTTGCAATTGATCTATCATTTATTTTCTTCAAAATAAAAGTTTCTGATATATCTGTTTTAATTTTTTTTAAATTTTCCCATTGATCTTTATTTAAATTAAATAATCCAATTAGTTTACAAGCACTATTAAAGTTTTTTTTACTTTGTTTATCACCTTTTTTTGCAGATTCGTAAAGCTCATGTATTTTTGCAATAAAGCCAGGTGAGTTCAAATCGTCTAATAGTGTTTCTATGATATTAAGAGATATGTCCTCATTCGTTTCATCATACATTTGATACCATTTTTCAATTGTAGATTTTTGGTTTTCCAAAAGTTTATCATTCCAATCAAGAGGCTGACTATAATGAGCGCTTAAAAGAGCTAATCTAACTACTTGACCAGAATATTTATTTACAGCATCAGAGATAGAAACTATGTTACCCAAAGATTTTGACATTTTTTCTTTATTTATAGTTACAAAACCATTGTGTACCCAATAATTTGAAAATTTTTCGGTTGAGTTATTGCAACATGATTGAGCTATTTCATTTTCGTGGTGTGGAAAAATTAAATCTAATCCACCTCCATGAATATCAAAATTTTTACCAAGATATTTTTCACTCATTACAGAGCACTCTAGATGCCAACCTGGTCGACCTCTTCCCCATGGCGAGTCCCAACCTGGATCATCATCCAATGAAGGTTTCCAGAGAACAAAATCTATAGGATTTTTTTTTAATTTAGAAATTTCAATTCTAGATCCAGATTTTAATTCATCTAAATTTTTATTAGATAATTTACCATATTCTTTAAAAGTGGAGACTGAAAAATAAACGTGACCTTCTGCTGTATATGCAAATTTTTTTTCAATTAAAGATTTGGTCATCTCAACCATCTCTTTAATATGATCTGTAGCCCTAGGTTCCTCTGTTGGAACAAGACAATTTAAAGATTTACAATTCTCATGAAACACTTTTGTGACAGATTTGGTGATTTCATTAATAGATTTTTTTTTATTTTTTGAAGCCTCAATAATTTTATCATCTACATCCGTAATATTTCTTACATATTGGACGTTGAGAAAGAGTTTTTTTAATACTCGATATAAAATATCAAATACAACTAATGTTCTTGCGTTTCCTACGTGGGGATTATCGTAAACGGTAGGGCCACATGCATACATTGTTATTTTATTTGAATGAATTGGTTTAAATAATTCTTTTTTACGTGTTAAGGAATTAGTTAATTTTAAATTATGATTCATTAAATTTGCAAACCGGAATTGGCTCCATTTTATGAAGGTTTCTATTTCTAATTTCTAAATATTTTTTATAGTTAGGGTCATTTTTATTTTCCATAGCTTTTTCTAATTCAGCATAACTCATACCTAATTGATCTGTATCGTTTCTCCCATCATTCCAAAGACCATCTGTAGGTTCAGCATCAATAATCTTCTGATTCACACCTAAATGCTTACCAAGTTCCCAAACCTGGGATTTATTGCAATCTGCAATTGGAGATATGTCAACGCCTCCATCACCATATTTTGTATAAAATCCAACGCCAAAATCTTCAACTTTATTTCCTGTTCCAACTACAATACCTGAATTAGCTGCTGCAACTTGATAAAGCGTAGCCATTCTTAATCTAGCTCTAGAGTTTGCAAATCCATGCTCATTATTAAATTCTTTTAAGGTTTTTTCAAAATTATTAAATAAATTTTCTAATTCAAGAATTTGATGATCAACGTTTTTAAATTTGTTAATTAACCATTTCCCGTGTTCTATGCTTAGATCATGCTGTGATTCAATTTGTTTAATAGGCATGCTAAGCACGATTGTCTTTCTATTAGTTAAAGCGCAAAGGGTACTCACAACTGAAGAATCTATTCCTCCTGAAATACCTACTATCAGTGATTTAGGATTAAAAGATGTCTTCTCGCAATAATTATTAATCCACTCGATTATAATTTTAGCTCTTTTTTCTACATTCATAACAAATTCTCTTTCTCCTTTTCAGGATTCTGTCCTAATGATTATATATTAATCATTAAGACGCTGCTTTAATAATTTTTTTTGAATATTTAGAATTTTTCTTAATTTCTTCAGAAATTAGAAAAGCAAGTTCTAAAGCTTGTGTGGCATTTAATCTTGGATCGCAATGAGTTCTATATCTATTAGATAAATCTTGATCAGATATTTTTTGCGCACCACCAGTGCACTCTGTTACATCTTGACCAGTCATTTCAATATGTAAGCCACCAGCGTAACTACCTTCTGCTTGATGAATGGCAAAAACATTTTTTACTTCCTGTAGAACATTGTCAAAAGGTCTAGTCTTTAATCCTGTAGCTGCTTTAATTGTATTGCCATGCATAGGATCACAGGACCAAATAACTTTTAGCCCTTCTTTGTTAACTGCTCTAATTAATTTAGGCAAATAGTCTTGAGCTTTATTTGCTCCAAATCTTGAAATTAAAGTAATTCGTCCAGGTTCATTTTCTGGATTTAAAATATTACAAAGATTAATTAACTCT
>JGI20155J14468_10003374_pt1 | contig 11149 bp, 9 predicted proteins | sample COG_05_FD_14468 | JGI IMG/M metagenome (IMG submission 14468)
TCACGGTGTTGTTACCCACACCAGTGTTGACCTTGTTGTTCTTGTTGTTCACAGGCTTATTCGGCTTGTTGTTGACCTTGTTGGGTTTCTTGTTGTTTGGACCCACGGGGGCTACGGGAGTCACCGTTTTATTGAAATTAGCTGGTTTGGGAAGGGGTCCTTGNCCACCCGGGAAAGGAACGGCAGAGGGAGAAAAAGGACCATCATTTTTGTAGTATCCGGTACCTTTATTACCAGTCTTGAATACATAACCATTCTTTTTACCATTGAATGTATTCGCTTTGAGGTAGTTGGTATTGGTGTTTTTCGAACCACCGAATAATCCGCCGAACATAGACGTCTTACCCTTATTCCCATTAGCAAAATCGGGTCTATTCATGGTGGCGAAAAGACTCTTTTTGGGAAAGGATACTTGAGAATTTGGAACGTTGTTCTTCTTGCTATTGTTAAACGTCGAATTTACATTTCTGTTTCTTTCCGTGTTATTAAACGCCGAGTTGGTGTTGAAATTTCTCCCACCAACGTTGTTAAAATTTGAGTTTCCATTACCTCCACCAACGTTGTTAAAATTTGAGTTTCTGTTTCCTCCACCAACGTTGTTCAACCCAAGGTTGTTCACTGCTGCGTTGTTCGCTGCTGTGTTGTTCAACCCAAGATTGTTCGCTGCTGCGTTGTTCGCTGCTGCGTTGTTAGACTTACTTATCATCATACGCTTCTTGGAAATCTTAATAGGTTCATGAACATTCATGTACCTCAAGCGCTTACCGATAGCATCAAAAATTTGATTTTTGGTCATTTGTTCCGTCTGCTTTAAACCCACCTTTCGTGCAATTCTTTTAAGATCGGTACGTTTTGAAGTTGAACCAAATAATACATCGAAATCACCTGGGGTCAATGGTGATTTCCTATCAATTAAATAACCCATCCTTGAGTTGAATATGAGAGGGGGTAGGGGTAATTTACCTCCCTGGATATCGTCATACACTTGACATATCTGTTCTCTTGTCAGTTTAATAGAGTGCCCAGTATTCATCTTAATGAGTTTTCTGAGATCGGCTATTTCCGCATCTGGATCACACGTGTCCATCTTATATATTAAACTGACAAAAAAGTTTGTCCAATGTTTGTTAAAATTATTCCTTTGATAAAAGTTGATTTATAAACTTCTTCTTGTCATTCGACGGTATGAGTTGTCTGACTATACTATTTTTAATATTAGTTTTCAATTCGTCTATATCAACTCGTTTTGTTTTGAGTCTTTTATTGAAAGTATTTTTAATTTCCTTTTTCATAGGAAGTTTTGGAATTAAAATAGCTATACGTTTTTTAGTTTTTGCAAATTGTTTATCTTTAGCACTAGAAATAGTTGTAATTTGCTGAATAGTTTTTTTACCATTTATATAATTTTCAAGATATTCGTCGATTCGTTTTTGGGGTACATTAACAAGACTGTATAGATGTTTTTCTAGTCGAGGTTTAGATTTCATACGTTCCTTCTTATTTTGGTCAGCTTTAAAAGCCTTTGCAGACTTGACCATTTTAATTTGTTGTTCACGTTTCCTGGCATTCATGGTCATGTTGTTTTTACGGGCTTTCGCCTCTCGCATTTCAGTCTCAATTATGTTTGTCTTTTTGGCTTCCACTATGTACTTGGCCTTCTTTTTCAACGCTGTGATATTTTTGGTATTATTACCGACATTACCTTCGAGTCTGTCTTTTTGTTCTTTCGTCAAGTTGAGAGTGTTAAGATAGACACGCAATTCAGTCTTGAGTCGCCCGCGTGTGGATTTTTTATTCTTCAATGCGCGTTCTGCAACCTGTATTTTTCGTTTAAGTGCATCAATATTTGTTGTAGGTGTGACACTGTCTATGAACGTTCTCTTCATACCAGCGGTGATTTGTATATCATTCGCAAAGTTTCTGATATTGGAACGTTTTTTCTCGAGTGCTTCTGCGTTTATTTCGGTTTTTATCTTTTCAGCCTGTTTTCTCAATGTCTGTGCCTTATTAAGAGTAAGACTGTTATTAATTTTTTGTAAAATGGGTGTATTTTTGTTACCAAGTTGTAAAGAAACTATATATTCCCTAGTCTCTTTCTGGAGTTTTTCTTGACTTCTCGCCTTGGTATCAATTTGTTTTGCTCTTGTTATGAGAGTATTAACACGGTTAGGGTTATTCCTGAACGCTTTAAGAATATTAGTTTTGACGGCGTTTGTTAATATGAGTGACTTCATAGTTTCCACCAATTTTTCACGGTTTCTTTGCTTTTTGAGATCTGTCGCGTTCAATCTGGATATAGTTAAGGTCTTATTCTTTGTTCCATCGAATGTGTTTAAAATCTTTTTGGTATTTGTTTCGGAAAGTTGTAACGTATTCATATGTTTTACCAATTGACTGCGTTCGTTCGCTCTTTTTTCATCATTTCTCTTCTTCTTGATATTTCTAGCCTTTGTTTCAAATAGTATTACACTACCAGGTGTGGTATTGAAATTTTTCAGTATAGCAGTTTTATCAGTGTTACTCAGATTAAGTGGTTGAAGTATCTTTTGAATCTTATTCCTATCAGTTGCAATTTTATCTCTTATTCGTTTGTCTTTTAATTGTGTAGCCTTAGTCTTCATGACACTCAGAGTTTTGACTTCATCAAAGTCCTTTAGAATAGATTTTCTATCTTCGACGTTCATATTAAGTTCTTTATCCAGAAATATATACAGACTCGCCCTCTCAGCCTTATATTTTTCATCTGCTCGTTTATTTTTCAGTTCAGTAACACGTTTTAACATCTTATTGATGGGTATATTTTGACTAGTAAACTTTTGTAAAATCATATTTTGATTTTCAGCAGTCATGGGTTTTATAGCTTCTTGTAATTTCATCATATCCACACTTTTCTTTCGGGTAATGGCGTTGACGAGTCTATTCCTAACCCGTTCGGCTTGATTCACAGTTGTAATTTTTCCGAGGTTAAGATTGAACTCCAACTGACTCTTGAGAGTTATGTTTGAAATTTCCTTCCTTATAATATCGACATATCCACGTGTAATATTCTTATCCATCCGTTTAACGTCATCTACATTTTTGATGTTTTTGATTCGTTTATTTCGTACTTCATCTACAGGTAAGGCTTTGGCCCGGTTGAGTAATCTCACTCTTTCATCATTGAGTGATTTTATAGATTCCGCTTTAGATTGATACTGTTGAACATCGTTTGGAAATTTATTGTAGTTATCAATAAGTTTTTTTACTCGTTCATTACTCGCATTGAGACCAAGATTTACTATGTATCGCCTAAACTGAATTTTTTGGTTCTTTTTTAGTTGATTTTTTGTTATTTTCATATTCTCCTCTTCGCGTTTTAACTGTTCCAAGACGGCTTTATTAGAAGCTTCCTTGTTGAGTTTAGCTTTTATCTTAATATTCTTCTTTGCGTTCCTCATATTACGAATATTCGCAATAACACTTTTCATAACATTTAAATTACCCATACCTGCGTTGAAATTTTTCATTACCTTTAATTTGTTAACCCTACTTAGACCCTGTGTATTGATGTAATTTTCCAATTCTTTTCTTTGAATAGCTCTTGGATTGTTAATTGTCTTTATATGGGAATTTGTAGCGGATTTTATGAGAGGTTCAAAATTTACAAAATAGGCATCGAGTGCGAGTGCTATTCTGTCACGGTTTTCCTGTTTTAAGGTTAGTCTACTCACATAACCAGCAAAATTTTCGTCGTTCCGAATTCCCTTTTCAGCTTTACGTATATTTGCAATACCCTTCGCCTCGGTTAATAATATTGGAGATTCTATGTATGTTTTTATATACTTATTGATGATGTAATCTATATTAGATTGATTTAATTCTAATTTTTTTAAATTAGTCACTAATTGGGGTAAATTTTTATTTCTGTATTCTCGGTACAGTTTCATATAATACTTGTTTGCGTCTTTCTTGATAACATTTACAGGTTTGTTATACGTCGTGTATTGGTTAATAAAATACTGGTGATCCTTGGGTTCAATTCCTAGTTCATTCAGGTACTCAATAATTTCGTTCATGTCTAACTGGTGACCAATCATCTTCTGTTCCTCGGCCATGGCGTTTCGTTCAAGTTTCTTTTTCTCAACCATGAGAGCTTTCTCCTTTTGATACGCATCTTCTTTGTTTTTAGATATTTGTTCCTGTTCCCTTCTCATATTCTCCCGACGACGTCTATTTTCTTTTTCTTTTTCCTTTTTCTCNGATACTTTCATATTCTTAATTTGTGTGTTTATCACAGTTTTCATTCTTTTTGTTAAATTTTTAACATCTTCAGGTGTATTTATAGTGTTTATNTTTGCGAGTAATACTTGATCTGTACCAGTAGATTCCGCTATCTTACGAAGTTTATCTTTTGTACGTTTCTTTACTACTACTTTGGCGTTATTCAATTTATTAAGAGTATTGATACTCGATAAATCGTCGAGTATATCAATATTGGCCTGCAAGGCAAAATTAGATAGTATCTTTTTATTATTTTGGAGTTTCTTTTTGTACGCATCGGAAAGTTTTTCGTTTGTGACGTTAATATTATTTTTGTTTTTTACTCCCGTAATATCTAATTCGTACGAGATTCTCTTAGCTCTATTAATGAGTTCATTCTTCTTTATTTGGGTATTAGCTTGATTTTTTACGATACCATTTATCTCATTTTTTATATTTTTAAGAGGTACATTGGTTGTTTTGAATTTACTTATGAACCCAGGTTTATCGATGTTCAAATTTTTAATATACGCCAATAATTCATTCAATTCTTTATTTCGTTTTGTATCTTTTACATTTTTCTCCGCTATGGCCACATCTTCACGGAGTTTGGGTATGTTAACATTATCTAAACGCATACGATTGATAAACACACGTCGTTTACTATTTGGGAGAGTACTCTTTCTTACAAAATTGATGAAATTTTCTTTATTTCTCGCCAATATATCAGCAGTTTCGCGTTTTTTAGACTGCGTTTTCTGAACCCCCACTTCCTCGATTCGTTTCTTTAGAGGGATTAAACGGTTTGAAAATCTGAGATTACTTATAGCTCTAGAAAAGTCACCAGATACATTTTTCTCATTAGAGAGTTTGGATAAAGCGATTTTACTTGCTTGTACGATGTCAAGTTTAACCACATTCAAAGACTGGACAGTGGTCGCACCAGAAATCATCCCTGCGAATGAATCGTAAATTCCCATTTCCCTCGCCAATTTTACAAGTTTATCCTTCTCATTCGAAAGTTCTGCGAGTCGTTTTTTCTCACCAGCTTTTTCTATCACATCCTTGAGTGCGTCAGCCTTATCGTTCGTATTCACAGCCTTGATGCGTTTTGCGAAGGTTTGAATCACCCCCAGCTTTGTAGCGAGTTCCGTTAGTTCTGCACGTTTTCCAGCTATACCCTTTAAGACCTTGACCGTCTTCATTTTTTTCGCCTCGTCGATAAGGTTCTTAACCCCAAATTTACCAGTCTTAAATTTCTGCAGTATTTTCAATTGATTTGACTGGCTAATACCAAGATCTTTGATGGATTCCCGAAGTATCTTTCTCTGTTTAGAAACACGTTCAGACGCTTTCTTCTTCTCGAGCTTTTTAGCATTCTCGATGAGAGTTCTGATCGTGTTTTTCCCCTCGTTAAACTTTTTAAGAATTTCAGTCTTATTAGACTGATTTATCTGTATCTTCCCCAAATTATTCGAGAGTTTGGTCCTTCTCTTACCCAAATCCTTCTTTTTACGAAGTTCAACTATTTTTTTAGCCCTATTGTGTAAATCATCCAGATTTGATTTATCGTCTACTATGTTCAATAGATTATACAGATCATTCGTGTTTAACGGTAAATTCGCTATCCGTCGTTCTAGTTCTCGACGCTTTTTATAGATTTCTTGGTTACGTCTATTTTTATGTACAGCTAACGCTTCCCTATAAAGGGTCTGAGGATCAACTCTACCCTGTGTTACCCTCTGTTGGTAAGACTGAATTTCTGACTTACTAAGAAACGGTAGTCCTGCCAGCCTTACTTTGAATGTATTCACATCCATTTATATTAAGCTGACAAAAAAGTAAAACCTCTATTAAATAATCTAATTTTTTCTTCATAACTCATACTAAAATCAAACACATTTGTATCACCGACATTGATTTCGACAAGTTCTATAGGTGTATTGTACTGAACACGATTCGATAACGCTGATCGAACGAGTGTTTCTACAAATTCCTTTGGTGTTTGTATATCTTCTTGATATACACGGTTCATCTTAATTTTTATACACGTAATTTCGTGTGCTTTTTTATCAAAAAATGGTGTTAATGGATATTCTTCCTTCATACCACCATCTACATAAGTTTCGTTATTATATTTACCACATGCAAATATGAAAGGTACTGCCATACTCATACATACTGCATCTATAACCTTCATATCCGGATGTGTATCCTTGGAAAAGTATACAGTCTCAGATGTATTCATACAAAACGCCGCTATATAGATTTTCATATCTAATTCTTCAAATGTTGGGTCTGAACCACAAATTTCTACAATTTTTTTACGTATAGGTGTCATATCAACAAAACCAAATTTGTTAAAAAATGACCCTATACGTATTTTAACAAAGTTGGGGATATTTATCGAAAGAGAAGTTTCAAGAATTTCATCAACTGACATCCCCAACGCTAAGAATAACCCCAATATTGCACCAGCAGATGACCCTGAAATTTCCTGGACATTCGCAAGTTCGGTTTCTCTAGCTTTTAGAGCACCTATTAGAGAATATATACCCATAGAAGCTGGTCCTAACACTAGGTACTTCATCTTCCTACTTAATAGAACTGAGGAAATTGGCGTCTTAAAAGCGCAAACACTACCGCGAATACGATCGAATGAATGAGAGCCGCGTTGAGACTGGTCTGGCCAGATCGAAGAATCCCACCGGAACCGGGAGGAAGGGTAAGAAGAAGACCGGGGCTGAGCGCGAGGAAGAGCGCGGTGCTCACGATGAGATCGTTCCTGGTGAGAACGAGGCCCATAGCTTTGGCGATGAGACTGTATACCAGAAAGAAAACCAGAGCGTGGAAGAAAATGGCCATCTGACTTGTTTTTCGGTTCATGAGAGAAACCTTGGAGCCGTCGGTGGTCAGAAGAACGCCGGGACTCAGCGCTAAAAAAAGAGCCGCAGGAATAGCGACTTTTTGGGCGGTAAGGTTGTGAGGGAGCATTTAATATATACACATATAATTTTTGGTAAAATCAACAAAATCGTTGAATGTTGCACCACGCATCACTTGTTCATAAGTGCCGTTTTCATTAATTGAGCGCCTGAGATTTTTCCAGATATGAGCGAGTCGTTCCTCATACCACATCGTCTGTTCCTGATATTCCCACGTGACTCGTGGTAATGCAGAGTCATGTTCTTTGTAACAAAATTCGACAAAATCACAAAATTCGCCTGTGTGTTCGATTTTGGCATCATACATGAGAGTTCTGATAACGTTCCACATGTGCCATAATTCATCTGAGTATTCGATTTCCCAGTCTTCAATACTCAGAGGAGTGTCTTCAATATTTTCATCGTCGTCGCTTACGTCGGGATCAAACCCGGTAGCAGCTTCGTATACGTATTGGCTCCAAACCATGTTTATTACTTATTTTCATTAGCGAGTTTCTCTTTTATACCAGTTAATGAAAGAGATGTTGTTTCTCGGGTCTTTAAGTTATCTGTGATAGAATTGAATGCTCCCTCAACCTTGGCTTCGTCTCCCCCAAAAAACTTGAGAAGGCCCTCCTTAATTGCATCCTTATTGATACCAGCCTTTCGTACAGATTTACGAATACTAATTTTACCTTTCCTGAGGTTAATGGTATCAATACCCTGGGTAACCATGTGCTTCTTAACCGTCTCCTTGAGACGTTTTTCCTCCTGGTTTAAGACTTTGATATCAGATTTCGCTTCAGAAAGTTGTTTTGTGAGGTCTACGAGCTTAGAAACGCTCGCAGAAAGTTCGTTAGAAACGTCACTCATTGTTATTTATTCATGTATCTAATCTTTAAGCGCACAAACCACGCTGCATAAGGTCAGGAACGATGGTGGAGTTGTTCCACACATAGGGATCCTTGGGGTTGGGGGGATCCGAGCGAATCTGCTGATTAGCGTTGCGGAGGGCACCACCGACAGTCTCGGGGAAGCCTACCTGCTGACGAGGCTCGAGGAAGTTCTGACCCTTGAGGATGTCCTCTGGGGCAAACTGACCAAAATCCTCATCCGAGGCAACCTCACGGGGGAGAAGAGAGGACGCGAGACCGGTACCCTTGTCCATACCACAACCATTGGCTGGGGCTGGGGCTACGGAGGGGCCGGCGGCGGGGGCAGCACCGAACGCGGAGTACTCACGCTCAACGATGGCATAACCAGACTTGGAATTCATTTGGAATAGAATAAAAATGAGAGCAGCTACGGCGAGGAGCATAATCATATTTTGGTTACGACCCTTTTTTAAACCGAACATCTTTTATAGTATATTAACAAATTATTTTTACTGGTCATCATCATCGACAAATGCGTACCCCTCTGGGTATACATCCAAAATTGGGTCCGCATGGATTTTGACCTGGACAATGTTCCAAGAAGAGCCGAAAGCCTTCTTGGCGAACCAAAGACCAGCAAATTCGAGGATGACATTACAACTCTTACCAGGTTGCATCATCTCAAAATCGACCATCTCCTGCTGTGCATTAAATACCTTAGTGGCCTCAATACGATCCCCTGTAAATTGACCGTTGGCTACACTGGGGGTGTACGCACCCTTGATGACATTCTCAGAAAGTTTCTTTCCAAACCACGTCTCACAGTTCTCATTCGCTGCCATAAGATTGGCCGCATCGGTATCCTCAATCTTTTTGAGATTGACGTCCGAGTCGAGTTCAAATACAACCTCCCCTGATACATCGGATACCTTGACATTATTGAGCTGAATAAGACACTTTCGCTTATTGTCGTTAAGCGCCTTTACGAAATAGAGACCATCTTCACCCTTGGCTGGGGCGTTGTAAATCATTTATGTATTTGTTGCGTCTCATTTCTTTAACCCAACAAACGGGATGGCGGCGGACTTATTAAGTACGTTCTTTTCAACCCACATGTTTCTCCTGGGCTTATAGCCATATAACGTATTTGAAACGTTGAAATTCTTTGGTAAGTTCTTGGAGTTCTTAGGTCTGAAGTTATACTCATTCTTTACGTATGAGTTATTAGTAACATTTTTCCATTTCAAAGTATTAACATTGAATTGTTTATTACCACTCGATTTTTCATATCCATTTACCTTTGTATTCTTAACAGCGGATTTGAAACCAAAAACCATCTGTTTTGATAATCTTTCATCTGATGGTTTAGTGGTGTAGTTTTTGTATTTATTAGGATCGACACGTTTGGCCTGATTCATGGATACACGTGCATTCTTTTTAGTAGCTGCGGGTCCTTTACGGACAATCTTAGAACGCACCTTTTTAAAAACCTCTTCCATCGAATCGGTTCCCTTTATTCTTTTATCAAATAATCGAGCTAGTTTAACGAGTCTTTGACGGTCCTTTTCCTTTTTTTCCGGTCTAAGTTTCAATTTCTGCATGAGGTAAATATCTTCGATTAAAAATTCTTTACTCGCGATGTATACTTTGTTATTCGTCTTTAATTTACCACTATCGAGGTTACGATACGTTATACCCTTACGCCTCGACAGAACAACTTCGTAACCAAATTCTTTTGGACGCATGAATGGAATATCGAGAATACCACCTATATTGAAATCCTCTATTTTACCAGAGTCGGGTGAAAAGTAACGAATATTCATGTCGAGAGCGAATAATTCTACATCTATGAACACGTCACCCTTGGTGGGTTTATTCGCAGAACCCATCTTTTTCTTCTTAATGAGAGTGTAACGACGTGTGACAACAGGTGAGGCCTGTTTGAAGCTGATACCCAAAAACTTAAATATTTTAGGGTGTTTCTTTCGCATGGAAATCAACCTTTTCTTGATCCGAGGACCGAGGCGTTTGGCTATCTCTCCTAGTTTGTCCCATAATATAAGCTTCGTAGCTTGAAGTTTACCAAAATATTGAGGATTGACCGACATACGAGGAACAAATTTTGCGTCTATATCGCTCGTAACTATACGTTCGTTATAATCAACGTATAAATTGAACGCTTCACCCCCACTAACAATGACGTCACCCATATTCTTCATGTGTTCGGAAACCTCTCCCACAGTTTCTATGATTATATCCCGTACACAATCCGTGACCAGAACATACATGATTTTTTCGAAATCTTTCTTACGGTGTGTAGTATGTGCACGACTTCTAAATTTACCGAGATCTCTCTGGAGATTTCGGTCATAATACTTTTTCATTTTGGCATCTTTAAAAAGTAGATTTTCATTTAAGAATTTATCGATAGTCGATTTCGGGTAAATATGTTCGTCCATTATTATATCGTGATATAATAATATGGTCTGTAGAATCATCGATGAATGTAGATGCTTTGCATACGAAGGTGAAACCAAGCAGTTTTGTGGTAAGCGTCGAGGACCACACATAATTCCGTGTCAGGAGGACTGTTGTTTTGGTGGATGTCCTGATGATGGTACTAGGATGCCATTTCGAATCATAAAACACCCAGAGGGAAGGGGTGTGGTTGAAAAACTAGATCGCGTTGATGTATCCATTTTTATACTTGCATCAATCGTGGTTCTTCTTGGTCTCCTTTACATAGACTTAAAGGTTAGACGAGTAAGATAGATATAATGTCTCTTGAAACCATTCAAACCGAACTTGCCGCTCTCCGCAACGATGTCAAGAATTTGACTAAGCTCATTCGTAAGATTAAGAATACCCAAGAGGATCCCGATGGTGAGAAGGCTAAGAAGCGTGCCGAGAACAACGGATTCAACCGAAAGCAGGAAATTACACCTAAGTTGCGCGAGTTTCTCGCCCTCCCCGAAGGAGATCTCATCTCCCGCTCGGAGGTTACCAAGTTTGTCAACAAGTACATCACTGAGAAGGGTCTTAAGCACCCCGAGAACGGCCGCCAGATTATTCTCGACGATAAGCTTCGGGACCTTCTTGCTCCTCCCGCCG
>JGI20155J14468_10003378_pt1 | contig 11141 bp, 10 predicted proteins | sample COG_05_FD_14468 | JGI IMG/M metagenome (IMG submission 14468)
TTAACCAATACAATAAAGTTCGAATTATTGGAGGGTGTTGTGGCACAAATCCTGAACATATCAAATCTTTACGAAAAATTATTGACGAAAAAGCCAGTTCTATCAAGGGTTAAGTATTTAGAAAAACTGATGTGATTTTAGAGTATGACTGTTCCAAGAGTAAGTTCTGCATTAAAAGCAGTTGATCTTAAACAAATCCCTGCACCTTTGATTATTGGAGAACGAATAAACACTCAAGGCTCTAGAAAAGCCAAAAAATTGGTTCTTGCTGATGATTTTGATGGTTTAGTTGACTTGGCACGAATTCAAGCTGAAGATGGTGCACATTGTTTGGATGTTTGTGTTGCAACAACTGAACGCTCGGATGAGCGTGAATTTATGTTAACTTTGGTCAAAAAATTAAGTTTAGAAATAGATGCTCCTTTAGTAATTGATTCAACTGATCCAGAAGTAATTGCATCTTCTGTTAATCAAATTCCTGGCAGACCCATTATCAATTCTATTAATTTAGAGGGTGATGGTAGTAGATTTGAAAAACTAGCTCCAGTAATGGCAAAGTATGGACTACCTGCAATAGCTTTATGCATCGGTCCTAATGGAATGGCAAAAACTCCTCAACAAAAACTAGATACTGCGGAATTACTTTATGAAACCGGTAAAAATTATGGATTAAAAATTGAACAATTTATTTTTGATGTACTTACATTTACTTTAGCAACTGGTGAGGATGAATTTCTTGATGCTGGTAAAAATACTTTGGAAGGAATAGGTCTTGTAAAAGAAAAATTTCCCAATTGTTTTACTACTTTGGGATTAAGTAACATTAGTTTTGGATTAATGCCTTATGCTAGAAAAATTGTTAATTCTGTATTTTTACATCATGCAGTTAAAGTAGGATTGGATTCTGCAATAGTAAATGCTAAAGAAATTATTCCGTATGGTGAAATTGATTCTAAAGAAAAAAAACTAGCTGAGGATTTAATTTTTAATACTCATCCCGATGCTTTATCTGAATTAATTTCTTATTTTGAAAAGGCAGGACCTCAAACCAGTAATAATGTAAAAAAAGTTGATGTTGATCCTTCGTGGCCTCCTGGGAAACGAGCTAATTTCAGAATTGTAAATAGACTCAAAGATGGAATTCAAAATGATGTTGTTTGTGCAATTGCTGATAAACTTGGAAAAACTGACTTAATTTTAGACAATGATGGAATATTGAGCCTAGATCTTCCTAAAGATGTGACTCATGCTGGAGCTATCAAGACTCTCAATGAAGATTTACTGCCTGCAATGAAAGAAGTAGGTGATAAGTTTGGAGCAGGCGAATTAATTTTACCATTTGTTTTAAAATCTGCTGAATGTATGAAAGCCTCTGTTGGGGAACTTGAAAAATATCTAGTAAAGGAAGAAGGAACTAGTAAGGGTAAACTTGTTTTAGGAACAGTTTATGGTGACGTTCATGATATTGGAAAAAATTTGGTTAAAACAATTTTTCAAAATAATGGATATTCTGTATATGATTTAGGAAAACAAGTTCCGCTTCAAAAATTCTTAGAAAAAATTGATGAAGTAAAACCTGATGCTATTGGTTTATCTGCATTATTGGTTTCAACTTCTAAACAAATGCAATTTTTTGTTGAACATGCTAGAAAAAATAACATGACTGTTCCAATTCTTTGTGGCGGAGCTGCAATTAACAGTAATTACATTAATCGAATCGCTAAAGATGGTGGAATTTATGATCCTGGTGTGTTTTATTGTAATACGATGTTTGAAGGCCTAAAAACTATGGATGCCTTAATTTCTGATGACAAACCAAAACTTTTGGAAGAATGGAAGACAAAATTAGAAAATTGGAAGGAGAAATCAAACACTGATGTTGATCCATCCACTCTTCCAAGAAGTAACGTTCAACCTGTAACTCCCCCTACTCCAAAAATAATTGGTCAACCAATTCGTTTGAAATTGGATCAAATCAATATGGCGGAGGTTTGGACAATGATTGATAAAAAATCTCTATTCAAATTATCTTGGGGATTGCGTGGAAAAGCAGGTTCTGAATCCGAAGAAGAACATGAACAATTACTTACTGAATGGAAAATGAAATTACTGCGAGATAAATTAATTGAACCTGAAATTGTGTATGGCTATTTCAAATGTCATAATAATGGACAAAAATTATTGGTTGAAAATCCTTCTGGAGATGATGTTGAATTTGATTTTCCACGCTCTACTCGCCCTGAACATCTGTGTTTGACTGATTATTTTGGAGATGATGATATTGTTGCATTTCAATCTGTAACTGTTGGAACAAAGGTTGCTGATGTCCTTGAAAAATGGAATGATGAGGATAAATACTCTGATGCCTACTATCTTCATGGACTAGCTGTTGAATTAGCAGAAGCTTTAGCACAATGGGTTAATGTAAAAATTAAATCTGAATTAGAGTTAGATAAAGGCGGTTTGAGATATAGTTGGGGATTTCCTAGTTGTCCTGATGTGTCTCAACATCATTTAGTATGGAAATTATTACAACCTGAGAAATCTGGAATGACTATTACTGAATCTGGCCAAATAATTCCTGAGCAATCCACTGCAGCTATTGTTATTCATCATCCAAATGCACAATATTTTGTAATTTAGTTACCAGTTTTTTTCTAAATACTCTCTTAATCCATTAAAATCATTTGGTGATGTAATTAGAATATCTTTTGTAATTTTGTATGTTTCAGTTACTAATTTATGAAATTCATTATTGTATTCCTCTAAATTCAATCCCAAAAAATCTGCTGATTTTTGATTTTTTTCTGATGGAAATAATATGATTGGAATAATAGAAAATTCTTTTAGATTATCTGACAGATTTTGAACTTGTTGAATGTTTTGAATCACTTGAGTCATGAATCCTTTGGGATTTGCTTTAATTTTTTTTCCAATTTTTAGGAAATTTGGTTTATTTGATATTGAAAGATACAAATCAATTTTTGTCCCATATTCTTTTTTCAAATTTGATACTACTGCACTGGGAATTAAGCCTAAATCTTGTGATTTTGACTGTGATGGATCACCCATAAGTATCAAAATTCCTTCAATATTTGTAACGATACAGGTTTCTACAAATTTTTTAATTTCTTCCTCATTTTTGTCTCTGACTCTTAGGCTTACTGTAATTGGATGATTTGGTATTTCTTTTTTCAAAATTTTTCCAACTTCTAATGGCGATACTCTTTCATGTCCTAACACATTTTCAGTTAAGTGAATTGCGTCACATTTTTTAGATATTGTTTTAATTTTTTCTACAAATTTTTCAATAGATTCATCCTTGTTGATATTTGGTAAAATTTTAGGTGGATTTGCTTCATATCTAATCGTCATATTTTCATTTTTTCAATACTTGGTTAAAACCTTTGAATACTAAAACTTCTGTGTAATTGTAGGAAAATATTATGCATTTTGATAAATTAAAATCTATTTTATCTACTCCCATAAATCCAGAAATTCAATCTGACATGGATTACAGATTAGCTTCTGTTTTAGTTATAATTTATGGTAAAACTCCGCTAATCATTATGACTGAAAAACCAAAAAGTATGAAATTTCATGCAGGCGAAATTTCATTTCCTGGTGGAAAACTGGACACAAATGATTCTAATCTTTTGGATACTGCATTACGTGAAACAAGCGAAGAAATTGGATTAAATGTCTCAAAAAATGAGATAATTGGTCAATTAAATCCTGTCAAGACTCTGACTACTGGATTTCTAATTTTGCCATTTGTTTGTATGTTGGAACAAATCCCGCCTCTTGTAACTAATTCTGAAGTTGAGAAAATTCTTCATATTCCATTAAGCCCATTTCTACAAACTGTTGCAAAAGATTGCGATCCTAGTCATAACTTAATGAATGAAATGTACACCTTTGAGTATCAAAAACAGATTGTTTGGGGTGCTTCTGCTAGAATATTAAAACAAATTGAGAATACACTGAGATTCATTTAAAAAGAGCTCTTCGTGCCTGAAAAACTATGGCTGCACGCAAGTCCTCTCCAAGAAAAATTCGTCTGCTAAAAAAAACAAAGCAGGCTACTGCAGTACCAGCTTGGATTATACTAAAAACTAACAGAACTGTTAGAACTAATCCAAAACGTAGAGCTTGGAGATCAACTGATGTGGAGGTTGGATAATTGTCACAAGAATTAGAACGTGTTTATACAATCCCATTAGGTAAAGTATTACTTTCACAATCACAACATCGAGCAGTTAGAGCTATCAATATGATTAAGGAATTTGCCCAACATCATATGAAAGTGGAAACCATTAAAATTGATGAAGAGTTATCTCATCAAATTTGGGCTAGAGGTGTTCGTAGTCCTCCAAGAAAAATTAAAGTTAGAATGAGTAAAACCGATGAAGGTTATGTTCTTGTAACTCCATTTACTGACGATGTAGAATCAGCTGCTAGTCCAGCAAAGGAAAATAAAAAAGTTGAAGATAAAGTTGAAGATGNTNNAGAAGAAGCACCAGCTAAAGAAGAAGCACCAGCTAAAGAAGAAGCACCAGCTAAAGAAGAAGCACCAGCTAAAGAAGAAGCACCAGCTAAAGATTAAAAATTAAAATTTTCATAATTCTAATAAAATTAGTTAAACTAAAATGAATAATGATCATCTATTTGATGACTTTTCATTTTAGATTCTATTTTTTTCTTTGAACTGGATTCTGGTAAATCCATAATGAAACAAAATACCTTTTTTTCGATAGTATTTGTTAATTCATTTTTCATTGATCTCTAATGTTTTTCTTTGATTTATCTTCTTCTGTGTTTCTTTGCCCATAATTAGATCAAACTTAAATATTTTTTTCACTTACCATTTGTAACAAGAAAATACTGTCATTTGCAGATTTGAATGATAGAGGGTAATGGAATTCTTTCTTTTCCATATTTCCTTGTTGTTTTGGCATTAGTCTCAAAATAAGTCAAATTTTAAGTTCAGGTCTTTTCTAGTAAAATAAAACATGCCTGAGATATTTGTTTATTGTAAAACCTGTAGTAAAAAAGTCAAAGCTGTAGTTTTAACCGTTCATGAAAAGGAATATGATGAATCCATTAAGGGATACAGGCGATATGGAATGGTTAGAATTTTAGAGCACAATATTGGATTTAGAAAAACTTGCTCTGATACTTCACAAATGAAAGCAATTGTCTCTTCTGACTCAACAGATGACAATGGTGTTTTAAATTAACAAATAATTTTTAGAATTTCTGAAAATAATTTATTCTAATTGATATAGATCTAATTTACAATCTATACTGCAATCTGGAGTATCCCAATCAAGAGTTTGTTCTTTTGGTATTATTGCTAATGGATCATAATTATCAAATTTTGTCATTGTTTGTACTGATGATAGCATTACTACTTTGGATTCATCTGAAGATGACATGTTAATTTGTGAATTTGATTGATTTGTGATTCCATTTGAAATATTTTTAATTGAATTGATTACTCCTACTGGGATGTTTTCCCCTCCTGCAACATACAAAATTGAATTCTTTATCGTATTTGGTGGTGCATTTTCGTATAGCATTTTTAATGAATCTCTTAGAGATTCTTCCATATTTTGTCCATCTTTACTTGTTGTCAGAATATTTGTTTTTGACTCTATTTCAGTTGCTTCAAGTGATTTTACTACATGCATTATTGCTGAGTTGGCAATACTGTAACATGCTTTGGGGGTTAAATCTGGATTACTTTCCAATAATGAATCGTTATCTAATACAATTGTACATTGTGAATCTTCTCTAACTCTCTTTAATGAAATTCCTGAATTGAATATTTTCTCTTTTTCATATTTGAATGGCATTATTGCAAATGTGATTAAGCCTNTGTCTGTATCCTTGCATATTTCTGAGATGACTGGAGCTATTGCTGCACCAGCTTTTCCTGCTAAATTACTCATTAAAACAATTGTAGAATACTGTGAAATCTTAGATTTGATATCTTCAGATTTTTTATATGTTGAACCTCTTATCAATTGAACTGATGGATTAATTATTGAATCTGTAGATATGTGAATTGAGTCACTATTTGATAAACAATCTTTTGAATCGTTACTAATTACTAAGCAATCTGAATTTAGGGCATCTTTTGCTTGGTTTGCCAACTTTGAGCCTGCTCCGCCTAATCCTATAACTAGCACTGGTTCTTTAACTTGAAAACTCATTCTAATCTTATTCTCAGATTTACATAAAAAACCTTCTTACGTTTTTTTTATCAAATTTTAGATCGAAAAAATTTAGCTTGCGATCTTCCCAATTAGCCTTTTTCTGGTGGCATCAGTGATTTCAACTATGTGGGATTCTCCAATTTTGACTTGCTCATCAACTGCAATAGGTTTGTAAGCATAGTTTCTTCCCTTGATCCCTTCTTCTGTGTTTTCATCAAACAATACTTTGCCTTTCCATCCGATCCATTTTTTATTACTTTCTAGGGATATATTGTTGATCTGATCAAAAATGACCTTACTTCTTCTTTTAACTTCTGCTGCATCAATTTGTTTTAATTCTGCAGCATCAGTTCCAGGTCTCGCACTGTACTTTGATAAATTGACCACATCTGGTTTTGTTTCATCTAACAATTGAATAGTTTTTTGAAAATCTTCTTCTGTTTCTGATGGAAATCCCACAATTATGTCTGTGGAAATTGTGAAGTTTGTAAATTTCTCTTTTGTCTTTTTTACAATTTCTCTAAATGTTTGAGAAGTATGTCCTCTTTTCATATCGTTTAGCACCTTATCACTTCCACTTTGAACTGGAATATGTAGAAATTTGAAAACTTTTTTGTTATCATATGATTCAATTAATTTTTCTTTAATTCTTGGCATATACATTGGATTCATCATTCCAACTCTTATCATAAAATCTTCTGGAATTTCTGTAACTGCATTTACCAATGAAGGTAAATCTGTTCCTATGTCTAATCCATAACATCCGTTGTCTGTTGATGTCAACCAAACTTCTTTACATCCTTCTTTAATTTCTGTTTGAACTTGTCTTACTATGTCTCCTAATCTATAACTTGAAAGATCTCCTTTTGATAATTTGGTTTGACAAAATGTACATTCACTCATACATCCACTTGCAATTTCCACGATTCCAACAGTTGGATTTAGTCTAACTTTTGGTAATCCTACTTTTGATAAATCTGAATCCTCTAGGGCTATTTGCTTTCTACCTCCTAATGTGGAGTTGATTACTTCTAATGTTTTTCCTAATGAACTTGGGCCAAGTAAACTGGCATTTTCTGAAAATTTTTCAACATTTTCTTTTTCAGCTTTTGGCAGACATCCTGCAACAATTAGTGGTTTTGTTTTTAATGATTTTATTCTATACATCATCTTATTTGCAGTTGTATCTTTAACTGAACAGGTAACAATTAGGTTAAGATCTGATTCTGTTGAATTCGTTGCTAACGTGTGACCTCCATTAACAATTAATCCTGAAATCATTTCGGAATCTGCAAAGCTAGCAGAACAGCCATAGGCTTCTACAAAAATTTTTGCCATAATTTATCTAAATAATGAATCTATTTCTTTGTTGGTCATTAGTTTCTTTGAAACTACTAATTCTCTAATTGTTTTTCCAGTTTTTAGTGACTCTTTGAACAATTCTGCTGACTTCAAATATCCTATCTTTGGAGTAAGTAAAGTTACTATCACTGGACTGTTTTCGATATTCTCTTGAAGTTTTTGTTTATTTGCTGTTAATCCGTCAATTAGATTTGCAGAAAATATTGGCAAAAAGTTCTTGAGCATATCTGTTGACTCTAATACTGATTTTAGCATTCCTGGTAGCATTACATTTAGCTCAAATTGTCCACCTTGTGCTGCATATGAGACTGCAGTATCATTTCCTATGATGTTAAAACAAATCATATTCATGCATTCAGCTAATGATGGGTTAACTTTGCCTGGCATAATAGATGAGCCTGCATGAACTGCAGGAATTCCAATTTCTGCTAATCCTGCAATTGGACCTGATGCCATTAGTCTAATATCATTTGCAATTTTTCCAATTTCTAATGCCAAGTTTCTCAATGCTCCTGATGCATTTGCAACTGGATACTTACTTTGTAAACTAAATTGCATATCTAGTTCTGGTTTTAGTTTAAGTTTGGAAATTTTACTTAGTTCTGCTATTGCAATTTTTCTATACCCTTTAGGTGTATTTGCACCATTGCCTACTGCAGTACCGCCGAGTGCAACATTTTGTAATTCTTTTTGTGCTGCAACAAGATTGTTTTTAGCTTTTGAAATGGATGTAGTGTAAGCTGCAAATTCACTACCTAATGTAATTGGTAATGCATCCATCAAATGGGTTCTTCCAATTTTTTTAAACGATGCAAATTCTTTTGCTTTTTTAGATAATGATTTAATTAAAATTTCTACTGCGGGAATTGTCTCTTTGAGATTCATCAAAATTGCAACATGCATTGCAGTTGGGTATGTATCGTTACTTGACTGTGACATGTTTACGTGATCATTTGGATGTAGGAATTCATACTGTCCTTTTTTCTTGTGTAAAATTTCTAATGCAACATTTGAAATGACTTCATTGGAATTCATGTTAAATGCAGTTCCTGCACCTGAGTTAATCATGTCTACCACAAATTGNTCNGTGAATTTTCCTGACAATATTTTGTCACATGCTGAAACTATTGCTTTTCCNCGTTTTGCATCAATTGCTTTAGTNTTCATATTNGCAACTGCTGCAGATCTCTTTATCATTACAAATGCTTCAATCAGATTTTTGTGAGCTTTGTTACCTGTAACATGATATTGATTAATTGCCCTGCCAGTGAATGCTCCATAATATGCATCTGCAGGAATTTTGACTTTGCCTAATGAATCTTGATCTAATCGAAACTTCATGCTGACTTTACTATTTTCACTTTTATTATTCATTTCTTTTGAAATCATTCTATAATTGTAGAATGATGGATGATACAAATTTCCCTCTAGAAATGATCGTTAGCACCATGAAAATACTGGCTTAGTATTTATAGGTGAAATTCGGTATTTGTACCATGAATAAGAAAACTAGTATGCTCTTTACAATTGCAGCAGTAGCTGTAATGGGAGCAACCTTATTCGGAAGCACATACACAAATACCCAAATTAGTGGACAATCACTCGACATCAACAAAATGGATGTTGAAGTACTTGAGAAAATCCATCAAATGGGCGGCTTACAACTTGTAATGCCACAAGCATTCGCAGAAACCGATTGTGGAGTACTCGAATCCTCTGGAAGAACAGTACACGACTTTCAACTAACCGGTGAGAGCCATGAAATGCCTCTCTTAAACGGTGAAACTTACAATGCTATGACCTTTAGTGGACAAATCCCAGGTCCAACATTGAGAGTTACACAAGGTGATGTTGTAAAGATGACACTAACCATTCCATCAACTGAAATGGTAGGACACGGAAATGACATGCACGCATCTCAGATAACTGCAGGAGCATTTGAATCCGTTAATCCAGGTGAATCCACAACCTACTGCTATATTGCTGAATCCGCAGGAATTTTCAAATACCATTGTTCTGGTGTTAAACTCGCTGCTATGGATCAACACGTACTTTCCGGCATGTACGGAATTGCAATTGTTGACCCTGCAAACGGTTACAAGAAATTAATGGTTGAGAAAACAAGCGGAAGCGGTGAATTAGACAGAAAATTCTACGATGCTGATGCATTAGAGTTCCAGCTACAATACAACCAGTTGTACTTAACTGACGGTAATTATGATATGGGCAAAATGATGTCTCATCAAAACACCGCAACAGTAGTCAACGGCATGCAATTTGGTTATGTTCCAAACATGGCACACAACTTACTTGTAATGGGTGATCCAGAAAAGAAAATCAGTGCAGTTTTACAAGCAAGAGATGGACTTGACTTAGAAGAAACACAAGGACAACTCTTATTTGTTGAAAATGATCAACACGTAAGAATTTTCATCGAGAACCAAGGTAATGAACCAGTCTTCTTCCACATTGTTGGAGAAATCTTGGATAGAATTACACAAGGTAACAGAGTTCAATCTGCTGCCACTGAAACATGGTTACTCGGAGGTTCACAAGGTATGATTGTAGATTTGGTATTTGATGAGCCAGGAGTTTATGCAGCAGTTAACCACGACTATGCAGCAATCTATTCCGGTGCAGTAACAGTATTTGTTGCAGGTGATCCATTCAACTTAAACCCAATCGTTGAAGGCTTAGGTATGGACGCAGTACCATCATACGCATATGTCTTAGGTAATCCAAGTGATGCAGTCCCACCAATGGGTCAAAACAGCATTGCTCACCCAGCATTAAACATCCATGGTATGTATACCGATGAAGTTATTTCTGATTTGAAAGCTAACGGTGCAATTCCTCTATGGGAAGTTGTTCCAGAATTAGCTGGACCAATCATTGAAGTAATGACAGACTTAGGTCGTATCTAGACCAACTTTATTTTCTTTTTTTGTTTTTTAATGAATTATATGCCGCATTTCATTTTGGATTTTATTGAGTTTTGAAGATTCTGTATTAATTTGTGATGAGGTAGATCCAGTATTAACTAAAATCCTAACAGACAATGGTCTAAAGATTTCTTACGAACCTGAAATAACTCCTGAACAAATCTTAGAAAAAATTTCTAGTTTCAATATTATCATTGTAAGAAGTAGAACTACTATTACCAAAGAAATGATTGACAAAGCTGATAATTGTAAAATAATTGCACGTGTCGGTGTTGGATTAGATAATGTTGATCAAGAAGCTGCTAAGGCAAAGAACATTCGTGTAATTAATGCCGTAGAGGGTGCAATGAATGCCGTTGCTGAATTAGTTTTAGGTTTGATGTTATCTTTGGCAAGACAAACTGCTAGAGGTGATAGAGCAATCCGTGATGGAAAGTGGCTCAAAAAAGAACTAAAGGGAACAGAACTACGTGGAAAATATTTGGGTATTATTGGATTAGGAAATATTGGAAAAAGATTAGGTAGATTAGCACGTGCACTAAACATGAATATTATCGGATATGATGTAATGCCAATTGATGAAGAATTTGCAAAAGAAGTTGGTTTAATGAAAGCT
>JGI20155J14468_10003382_pt1 | contig 11132 bp, 9 predicted proteins | sample COG_05_FD_14468 | JGI IMG/M metagenome (IMG submission 14468)
GTAATATATTTAGATATTAGTATTTTTGATATTAGAGTTAATTGGATTAATAACTTATTAGAAAATTATTATTTTAATATTTTTTTTGTTTTATTTTGCTTTTTAGTACTTATTAATGGGACAAATTTCATAGATGGAAATAACGGAATTTCTCTTGGATACTTTTTAATAATTTTTGTTTTAATATTTAATTTGATTAATAAAGAATTAGTTTTTTATGACGACATTTTTTTGCAATCTTTTTTGATAATTCTTGCTATTTTATTAATTTTTAACATACTTAACAAACTATATATAGGTGATAGTGGAGTTTATGTTTTAGCAGTTTTTTCTGGATATATACTGATCGACGTTTTTGCACAAAACCACAATATATCTCCTTATTTTATCGTTAACATTTTTTGGTATCCTGCTTTTGAAATTTTATTTTCACTAATAAGAAAACTAAAATCTAAATATTCTCCACTAATACCTGACACAAATCATCTTCACCAATTATTATTTTTCTTTTATCTAAAAAAAATTAATCTTAGCAAAAAATATCTCAACTCTATCACTGGACTTAGTATAAATGTATTTAATGGAACAATTTTATTTTTGGCATCTTTACACTTAACAAGTACAAAAATACAAATTATGTTTTTAGCCTTAAGTTTAGCAATTTATCTTACTAGTTATTTCTTATTATTAAAATTTAAAAATTAATCAAATAAAATATAATGATATCATTGATATCAATATTTTTAACCCATCTTTAAAAGCATTAACTTTTTTTAATCCACCAATTCTTTTTCTTTCATAAGAAATATTTGTTGTTAATTTAAAATCTGCTTTTCTCGCTTTAATAGGGAGCTCAATGCAAAAACTAAAGTCTTTTTTATTCAAGTTAAGTTTTTTAACCATTTCGGTATTACCCAATACAAATGTATAAAGTATATCTGTAATAGGTAACGAAAAGAAAATTTTACCTAAAAATGAAAAAATTTTATTACCAACATAGGTTATAAAAGTATCATCCTCGCTCCCAGCACCATCTTCATATCTAGTGCCAAAAACTAAATCAAATTTTTCAATTTCAGCCAAAGAATACATACTTTTAAGTTCTGAAGGATCAAAAGAACCATCAGCATTAAAAATACAAAAATATTTTGTAGATATATGATCGATACCCTGGATTAAAGCACTTCCATATCCTTTATGATTTTGAGTTAAAATTTCACAATTAAAATCTTTAATAGAATTGATAGTTTCAACATCTTTCTCTTCTAAAACTATCAAAATTTTTAGATCAAACTTTTTAAGTTCATTTAAAACAGTAGGAAGAGACTCCTTCTCTTTTTTGGCTGGGATTAATAAAGTCAAATCTCGCATTTAAAACTTTATATAGTAATAATTTAAATATGTAACAAAAAATAACACTAGATAGAAAGAATAAGAAACAACCAAAAATTTAGATTTTATAAAAAAATCATTTTTAAAATTAAACTTCAAAATAGTTAAAGCCAAAATAAATACCAATGGGTCATAATATTTTTCAAACAGATGATATTGAGGCGAAATAAATAAAAGAATTAAAATAATTAAAAAATTATTTACCCACTCAAGTTTTATTGTTTGATAAGTATAAAAAATAAAAAAAGGTATTAAAAAATAAAAAAAATAATTATTACCAAATAAGAAATTAGATAAATGTAGTAAAAACCCCCCACCACCCAAATTTAAATTATAATTAAATCCATAAATTAATAAGAATGTAATTAAAATAATAGAGATAAATTTTAATTTATAATTTTGAAAAAATTTTTTTTGTAAAAAAAAGTTTTTATAAAATAATATTGGTATTATGTGAAAAATAATCATTGATAAAATAATTGGTATTTTATTAAAATAATTAACACTGAGACCACCATAACTAATAAAAAAAATATCTAGAATAAAAACATAATAAATTGCGGGAAGAGCAAGAATAAGATTCAATATGATAATTTTAGCTATTAACTTTTGATCATCAATTAAAATTAACTTTTTTTTTTTTAAATTAAATAAAAAATAAAAAGAAAAATAAAATACAAATAAACAAAATGAAGGTCTTATATAAGAAGCTAAAGCTATAAATATTATATTGAAATATATATTTTTTTTTTCAAATTTATTTAAATTTTTTAAAAAAAAATACAAACCACATAAAAAAAATAAAAGACCAAGGATCATGCTTTCTGGCCAAATTATATTTGATCTAAAAGATGGTGATAAAAAAATGATACAACTAAATAGCAAGAGTGGTTTAGTATTTAATATTATTTTTTTATAATAAAGTTCTTTTAGACAACAATAAAAAATTAATTGTGTTAATAACAAAATGTGTAAAAGAGTTATTCTTACTAAATCTAATTCAACAAGTATCTGTTTAAAAAAAAATAAAATTATTATAAAAACAGGTGAAATTCTAGTTGAAGAATCAATCTTATCGTAGTTAAAAAAAGTATAAAAAAAATTTTCTTCAAAAGCTTGCACTTGCTTTAGTGCATGGTTAAAATCAATTTGAGGTCCACCGGTTGTGTTTTCATTTAAAAAAAAGCCGACTAAAATACTTAAATACAATATAAAATAAGTTAAAATATGATAATTCTCTTTTATGAATTTATTTATCATTGCTAATTTTTAAATTAATTTATAAATGATGAAATATACACAATGATATTAAAATACTATCAAAAAATTGATGATGCATTATCTTATTTGCTGTCTTCTGTATGTGATGAAAAAAAACTTATAAAAAGTTTATTTAGTAAATCCAAAATAACTTATGTTGATATAGGAACAAATGAGGGTAATTTTTTAGAATACTTAAATAAATTTTGTAATTTGAAAAAAATTATTTGTTTTGAGCCAATTGAGGATTTAGCCAATAAAATTTCTAAAAAGTTTACTAAAAAAAATATAGAAGTTAATAATATTGCTTTATCTAATAAAAAAAAATCTAAAAAATTTTATGAATATGAAATTTCTTCTCAATCAAGTTTATACAAACAAAATGATAAATTTAAATCTTTAAAAAAACTTAAGAAGATATCATTAATTAATACAATTACCTTTGATGAAAAATTTAAAAAAAAGGAAAAAATAGATTTCTGCAAAATTGATGTTCAGGGCGAAGAAATGAATGTATTGCGAGGAATGAAGAAAAATTTAGGTAAAAAAAATATAAAACTTATCAAAATAGAAATTTCATTCTCTGAAAGATATAAAGGCTCAAAACCAAATTTTTTTGAAATAATTTCATATTTAATTAAATACAATTATCATCTAATTTCGATATCAAAAATTAAATATAAAGATAATAAAATTTTATTAATGGATGCTTATTTTTTATTAAAATAATGATACCAAACATTTTAATATTTACATCTTTTTATATATTTATTATTTTTTCAGTGATTGGTTACGGTTTGTTTTTTGGAAAATTAGTTAACAAGGAAAGCACAACTTATAATCTAGGTTATTCTGGACTGGTAGGAATATTTTTTTTAATAATATATTCATATATTTCACATTTTTTTATAAGCCATGGCTTAGTTCATAATTCAATTTTATTAATTATTGGTATTTTTTTATCGGTAGGTTTTATAATTAAAAATTCAGAAAAAAATTTTTTTTACTTAATATTGTTAATATTCTTAATTTTGTATATTGGTCTAATAATATTCAAAACTCATGATGATTTTCCATATTATCATTTTCCATATACATATTATTTAACACAAAATAGTACATTTATAGGGATAGGAATTTTTAATCATGGTTTTAGAACGCCATCATCACTCTTCTATCTGAGTTCAATTTTTTATTTACCATTTATTAAATACAATCTATTTTTAATGCCAGCTATTTTAATTCTTGGATTTGTTAATTTAATTTTATTATCTAAAATTGTTAAAAATTTTAATTTAAATAAAGTTGACTACTCATCATACCTTTGTCTTCTGTCTTTAGCATTTATAAATATATTTTTTTACAGGATTCAAGAGCATGGCACAGATAGGTCAGCACAAATTTTAGTTTTTATTCTTTTTATAGATCTAATTTTATTTGTAAGTTTTCAATCAAATTTTAAAAATAATATAAATAATATTTTGATTACACTAGGCTTAATAATATCATTAAAATCTTTTTATATTTTATACTTACTGTTTATTATTCCTATTTTTTACATTTTATACAAGGAAGATAGGCTTAATTTAATAATACAAACAATAAAAACAAAAATATTTTTATTATTTTTATTATTTTTTTTCATAATTTTGATTGTTAATTTTTTAAATTCTAGTTGTTTATTATATCCAATCAATTTTACTTGTTTTGATAATCTTAGTTGGTCTATAGGTTCAAATGAAGTATTGAAAATGAATAATTGGTATGAACTTTGGTCCAAAGGAGGAGCTGGCCCCAATCATAGAGTTGAAAATCCAGATTTTTACATACAAAATTTAAATTGGCTTTCTAATTGGACTAGTATTTATTTTTTTAATAAAATATCAGATTTTTTAGTAGGATTATTATTTCTACTAATTATTTTTTTTTCTATTTTTTACTCTAAAACAAAAATTAAAATTAAAAATAATAATTACATATTTTTTATTTTTGGAGTTGTAATAATTTTATTTTTTGAATGGTTTTTTAATCACCCTGCGTTGAGATATGGAGGATATTGTATTATAGCTTTACTGTTATTTTTTCCATTTTCATTAATATTAGAAAAATTTAATAATAATCATAAAAATCTTAAGATTAAATTTTTAAGTATAATATTGCTTATATTCTTAATTTTTTTTGTAAGAAATTTTAAGAGAATTATAGATGAAAATGAAAAGTATGATTATAAACCATTAAAAGACGTGTATTATAGGCTAGATGCAAATCATTTTAGAATTAATGACACTTTTAATAATCTAATTATAAATTATGAAAATTGTAAACTAAATACAAATGAATGTAATATAAAATTAAAGCCAAAATTAGACAAATTCTATAAGACTTATATATTTCAGACAAAAGATTAATTATTTTATATTTTATAAATATAAATTTTTTTTAATAAAAATTTGAGTGCACAAATGAAAAAAAAAAAAATACTAGCTAGTATAATAGTTGCTAATTATAACAATGCAGTATTTTTAAAAGATTGCTTGAAATCGTTAATAAATCAAAACTTCAATTCTTACGAGATTATAGTTGTAGATGATAAGTCTACTGACAATTCAATTAAAATTTTAGATAAGTTTAAAAATAAAATTTCTTTAGTTCAAAATAAAAAAAAAAAAAGTAAGTATGGAAGTTATAATCAAATTAATAGTTATTATGAAGGATTTTTAAAATCAAAAGGTAAGTATATTTTTTTTTTAGATAGTGACGACATGTACAAAATGAATAAGCTTAAAAATCATGTTTCTATTTTTGAAAAAAATAAAAAGGAAGAAATTATATTTGATTTACCTATATTAAAGTTTAAAAATAAATTAATTAGACAGAACTTTAAACAAAATATTTTTTTTACATCAAGTTGGCCCAGATTTAGCCCGCAAAGTTGTATTTCTGTCAGAAGAAGATATGCAATTGAATTATTCGCAAATTTAAATGTAAAAAGATTTGATAAAATTTGGTTTGATTTCAGAATTGCTTCTTATACTTTTTTAAAATTTAAAAAAATTTTTATATTAAAAGATTACTTAACTTATTATAGACAGCATAAAAATTCAGAATCTCAAAAATTTAAAACCTTTAATAAAAATTGGTGGTTAAGAAGAGGACAAGCTCATAACTTTATAAAATATCTTTCAAATAAAAAAGATTTTAAAAAAAAAAATTCATTAGACAATATTATTACTCAATTTGTTAATTTTTTAATTCATGATTAAGATTCTTATTATAGGAAAAAAAAGTTTTTTAGGGTCAAATTTAACGAGATACCTCTCAAAATATTTTAGAGTAAACAATTATTCTTTCGAGGAGGTATTAAAAAAAGACAATATATTTTTTAGAGAATATACACATATTATTAATACATGTATTCATAAAAACTATATATACAAAAAATATAAAAAAAAATTTGATTTAGATATTAGGTTTATTGAAAAATTTAAAAAGATTGATTTTAAATACATTTTTTTAAATACAAGAAAAATTTATTTTCAAAAAGAAAATATTACTGAAAGGTCTAAAATTTCTCCAATAGATATATATGGACATAATAAATATCATACTGAAACTTTATTGAAAAAAAAACTTAAGCATAGCTTAATATCTTTAAGGATTTCGAATATTATTGGAAAAAAGATTTGTAAAAAAAGCAGAAATAATCATAAGTTATTTTTTGATAATTATTTGTTTTATAAAAAACGAAATTTAAAATTAATTATAAGTGATAATTTTAAGGATTTTATTAGTATCAATCAATTTTGTACTGTAATAAAAAAAATTATTAAACAGAGGATTTACGGAATATTTAATATTTCTTTATCAAAGAAGGTATATATTTCAGAAATTATTCAATGGATCGACCCAAGTTTCTTAGGAAATATTAAATTTAATAAAGCAGATAAAAATTCATTCACTCTTTCAAATAAAAAAATCAAAAAAAAGATTCAATTAAATTTATCTAAGAGACAATTAATGTCATTTTGTAAAAAATTAATATAAAAATAGATTAACTATCTTTACGGAGTTAGATAAATAGTTTAATTAATCAATTGATGAAAAAAAATAAAGTTGCATTAATTTTTGGAATAACTGGACAAGATGGTTCTTACTTAGCTGAGTTATTACTAAAAAAAGGATATATTGTTAATGGAGTAAAAAGAAGGTCATCAAGCATTAATACCCTTAGAGTGGATCATATTTATCAAGATCCTCATGAGACAAACTATAGATTTAGATTACATTATGGAGATATAACAGACTCATCTTCCGTATCTTCTTTAATAAAAAAAACAAACCCTAGTGAAATATACAATCTTGCGGCTCAATCACATGTTGCAGTATCATTTGAAGTACCTGAATATACAGCTAACGCAGATGCTCTTGGTGCGCTAAGAATTTTAGAGGCGATAAAATTTCATAAACTTGAAAAAAAAACAAAATTTTATCAAGCAGGAACTTCTGAAATGTATGGAAAAGTACAAACTATTCCACAAAATGAAAAAACTCAATTTTATCCTCAAAGCCCTTATGGAGTTGCTAAATTATATGCTCATTGGATTACAAAAAACTATAGAGAAGCATATAAAATTTTTGCATGTAATGGAATTCTTTTTAATCATGAGAGTCCAAGACGAGGTGAAACTTTTGTTACTAAAAAAATTATTTCAGCATTATGTAAAATAAAAGAGGGAAAACAAAAAAAATTATTTTTAGGAAATTTAAATGCAAAAAGAGATTGGGGTCATGCAAGAGATTATAGTTTTGCAATGTGGAAAATGCTTCAACAAAAAAAACCAAACGATTACGTAATAGCAACAGGTAAACAATATTCGATTAAAGATTTCATTAATATGACAGCAAAAAAACTCAAATTAAAGATTAAATGGAGAGGAAAAGGATTAAAAGAAAAAGGTTATGATAGTTTTGGTAAACCGATAATAGAGTGTGACAAAAATTACTTTAGACCACTTGATGTAAATACATTGCTTGGGGATGCACGAAAAGCCAGGAAGGAATTGAAGTGGAAACCAACAATAAATATTAATTCTTTAATAGAAGAAATGATTGAGTCTGAATACTTAAATTTTAATGCAACTAAATAAGAAAAGTAAAATTTTTATAGCCGGTCATAATGGCATGGTTGGCTCATCTATATTAAATTTTTTTAAAAAAAAAAAATATAAAAATATTCATACAATAAATAGAAAAAAATTAGATCTTCTTGACCACGAAAAAACAATAAAATATCTTAAAAAAATAAAACCTAAATATGTAATAATTGCAGCAGCAAAAGTTGGTGGTATTTTAGCTAACAATAATTTTAAGGCAGATTTTATTTTTCAAAATTTAATGATCCAAAATAATATTATTCATGGATCCTATCTTGCAGGTGTAAAAAAATTAATTTTTTTAGGGTCTAGTTGCATTTATCCTAAAAATTCAAAACAGCCTATCAAGGAAGATTATTTATTAACCGGAAAATTAGAGCCAACCAACGATGCTTATGCAATAGCAAAAATAGCTGGTGTAAAAATGTGCGAAGCATATAATAAACAATTTAAATTAAACTACATAAGTTTGATGCCAACAAATTTATATGGGCCAAATGACAATTATAATTTAAAAACATCTCATTTTTATCCCGCTCTTATTTCAAAAATTTATAAAGCAGAAAAAGATAAAAAAAAAAATTTGATAATTTGGGGAAATGGCAAACCTAAAAGGGAGCTTATGTATGTAGATGATTTAGCAGATGCATGTGAGTTTTTTCTTAAAAAAAAAACAAAACATACATTAATAAATATTGGCTCAGGTAAGGAAAAATCAATAAAAGAATACGCTCATTTTATAATGAAAAAATTAAATATAAAATTAAACATAAAATTTGATAAATCAAAACCTAATGGCACAATTAGAAAAATACTTAACACTCAACTTGCAAAAAGTTATGGTTGGTATTCTAAAATAAATTTGAACAAAGGATTTGATTTAACCTTTAAAGATTTCAAAAAAAATAATTATAATAAACTTAAGAAATGAAAAAATTTATTGTAGTTACTGGGGGGTGTGGTTTTGTTGGATACAATTTGATTCAATATTTTTTGAAAAAGACAAATTTCAAAATTATTAGCTTGGATGATTATTCTTCAGGAACAAAAAAAAATCATATTAAAAATAAGCGTGTAAAATATATTTTTGGGCACACTAAAGATATTAATAAAATTCTTAGAAATTATAAAAAAAAGATTAATTCAGTATTTCATTTTGGTGAGTTTTCAAGAATTTACCAAAGTTTTGTTCAAATGAATAAATGCATTCAGTCTAATACAATCGGAAGCAATGCCGTATTTGACTTCTGTTTAGAAAATAATATTAAGTTAATTTACTCAGCAACTTCAGCATCATTAGGCAATAGTGGAGAAGATAAAAATTTATCTCCCTATGCGTTTACTAAATCTAAAAATATAGAATTATTAGAAAATTTAAAAAAATGGTTTAATTTTAAATATGAAGTAATTTTTTTTTATAATGTTTATGGACCGAGGCAAATTAAAACTGGTGACATGGCGACTGTCATAGGAATTTTTGAAGAACATTATGCAAAAAAAAAACCCTTACCAGTTGTAAGACCGGGCTCACAATCAAGGCGGTTTACCCATATTTTTGATACTATTGAGATTTGTTTTAAAGCTTGGAAAAATGATAAATGCAGATATCACAGTATTTCAAATAAAAAAAGTTACTCAATTCTTGAAGTAGCCAAATTATTTAAAGCTAAAATAAAATATCTACCCCAAAGAAAAGGTGAAAGGTTTGCGTCAGCCTTAACAGATATGAGCCTATCTAATAAAGTTTATAAAAATTTTGGAAAAATAAGTCTTAAAAAGTATGTAGATAACTTTATAAGCAAAAATGACAGTAATTTCTAAGTTATTCTCATAAAAGTTAGTTTACAATATTAATTTATTAGGTATAAATCTGTTGCCGGTGATTATTGCGAAAGGGCTATACCCGATCCCATTCCGAACTCGGAAGTCAAGCCTTTCTGCGCCGATGGTACTTTGTCTTAAGATATGGAAGAGTAGGACATCGCCGGCATTAAATTATTAATTATGAAAATTAAAAGTTCGTTAAAATCAGTAAAAAAAAGAGACCTCAACTCTAAGTTAGTAAGAAGAAGAGGTAGAATTTACATAATTAACAAAACTAATCCAAAATATAAAGCCAGACAAAAATAAGTTTTTATGGATAACGAGAACCATAAAAGCACTTGGAATAATTTTACCAAATTTGTATTGTGGGGAACTGTCGCGGTGATATCAGTTTTAGTTCTAATGGCGATATTCTTATTATAAGGTTCGCTTATGAAGATCGTATCAGTTTCAGAAAATTTAGATATTGAAAAAAGAATTGCTATAACACCAGAAATTTCAAAGAAATATATTTCTCTCGGTTTTGAAGTATTTTTGTCAGAAAATTATGGTAATCATTTGGGAATTAAAGATAAAGAATACTTAGAACATGGTGTTAAAATTTCTAAAAATGACAATGAGATTATAAATAATGCAGATATTATTGTGCAGTTGGGTTTATTGAATGAAACAAACAGCTCTTTAATCAAAGAAAATCAAACATTAGTTGGTGTTTTAAACCCATACGTTAATAAAGACAAAATTGATGGTTTAGTAAAAAAAAATATAAATATTTTTTCTTTAGAATTACTTCCTCGAATAACAAGAGCTCAGTCTATGGATATATTATCCTCACAAGCCAATCTAGCTGGATATAAAGCCGTAGTTGAGTCCTTTGGTAATTTTGGCAAAGCTGTACCAATGATGATGACTGCAGCAGGCACAATACCGGCCGCGAAAGTTTTAGTCGTGGGNGCAGGTGTTGCAGGACTTCAGGCTATAGCAACTGCTAAAAGAATGGGTGCAATTGTTTTTGCAACAGATGTAAGAATAGCTTCTAAAGAACAAGTTGAAAGTTTGGGAGGAAAATTTTTAAGTGTTGATGGAGCTGAAAATCTTGAAACTGAGGGTGGTTATGCAAAAGAAGCATCAGAAGATTTTAAAAAAAAACAAGAAGATTTATTGGCAGAAACCTTGAAAAAAATTGATATTGTAATCTGTACCGCCTTAATTCCAGGAAAAAAAGCACCAGTCATTATTAAAGAAAATATGATAAAAAATATGCAACCAGGTTCAGTTATATATGATTTGGCTGCGGTTCAAGGTGGCAATACCGCTTTTACAGAAGTAGATAAAATAGTAGAAAAAAATGGAGTCAATATAATGGGGGAAACTAATATTCTTAATAAATTAGCAACCTCTGCATCAAATTTGTATGCAAAAAATGTATTTAACTTTGTATCAAATCTATACGATAAAGAGAATAATAAAATTAATATTAATCTAGAAGATGAAATAATTGAA
>JGI20155J14468_10003386_pt1 | contig 11128 bp, 15 predicted proteins | sample COG_05_FD_14468 | JGI IMG/M metagenome (IMG submission 14468)
CTGCCCTCTTTTAATTGGACTATTGCAGATAAAACAGTCAGGCATAGTGTAATTTGATTTCCTAACACTAGGAATATTAGGCATTTCTTGGATTTGGGTTCCGTAAGGCATCTTGTGGATTGTTTGTATTAATTAATTAATATTAATAAATTAATCAATTTTTTACAAATCTAAAGTATATTAGTTTGTAATTAATCGGTTGCCCAACTAAAAAAAAGGCAAAAAATAAAATTCATCTATCTACCATATTAATAACACCCAATATTGTATCAATTGATTTCTCAGAGAGGAATGAGTTTTTAAATAAATAGTTTAAAGTTTGAATAGTTGTTGTGGACGTGGATGTATAGCGACTCCTCTTTTTATATACCATTTTTTTAAATAGTTATTATCTGGCTGTGTTATTATATTCTTATTTGTATATTCAGATTTTATACTATTCACCAATTTGGTACCTAATCCCCTATTCTGTTTTCCCTTTGTTACTAGCAAAAACTTAATATCTATATTATTATTTACGTTATCCTTATAATATAGCGCAAATCCTAGTGCCCTTTTATCTTTGCATATAAATTTTCCTCCATACCGTTTATCATTTTTATATAGGTTTTCTCCTTTAGGATTCATTTTTATCCACGATGCCCGCGCAACCTCTATATTCCCCATCCCTAGTAGTTTCATAAAATCCTTATGTTGATTGAAAAATTTATCGACCCCATCTAATCCATCGTCACCACCAACTAGCACTTTGATTTGATCTTTATAGAAGTCATTTTTATTAGATAAGTTAAGTATAGATTTAACATGGGTTGGTTTATTGAAGTCAATATCCATAATATGGTCTGACATTATGATATCTTTGTAATTTACAAATAGTAAAATAAATTAATCAATTTTTATTCTTATCATATTATATAATGGAAATATTTTCAGTAGGTCAAAAGGTTTTAATCAATGAAGAACACAATAGACGGTATATAGAAGGCACCGTTATTGCTATTCCCAAAAAGAATACAATTGTTTATGATAATGATATAATAGGAAACCCTGACTTTATGATTGAATGGACACCAGACTATTGTGATAATGCTGAAAATGAGTGTAGTATAAATAAAAAGGCAAAGGAAAAACACACAATAAAATATAATAATCAACTAAAATATTTCGTTAGAATGGATAATGGTCTTATAAATTTAGTATTTGATGAATATATTAGAAAGGGACGAATCTATGCTGCCTCAGCCGCAGGATTAAAAAAAAGAAAATCTAAAAAAAATAAAAAGAAATCTAAAAAAAACTCTAAAAAATCTAAGAGTAAATCTAAAAAAAAATAATATAGTATAATATATGAAGTTTAATATGAATCGTCGTTCGGTGCTTGATGCGTTAACTGTGTTAGTTGTTGTTGGTTTATTATATGTTATTTTCCTATACAAAAAGGAAGGGTTCGATAACAAATTAGATGTTATCCCATGGAATAAGATTTGTAAAAAGGAATACTGCGACCTTCCTAACTACTACAATAAAATTTACCCGAATAAAAAAGGTTACAGTAACAATACTGTCTATTCTGTTAATGGTAAATGCTGTGTTCTTACAGAGGAGATGATGAACTGTCTATCTAGTCGGGGTTCGCAGGAACAATGCAAAAACCTTTTCTAATTATTTATAACAAACGTGCGTTTTGTATAATATCTTCTACTTTACAATGTAATAGTTTTTTACATATTTCTCTTGCTGCTTTATTTCTTGGTTTAAAAATAAAAATTTTTCCATTTACTTCTATTTTTTTTTTAGAAAATCTAAAGAACCTTTTTATTAAATATTTACTATTTGAAACATTATGATTATAATCAAATAGAACATATACCTTTACTCCATCTACATCTGTTGAGGTTTTAACCTTTTTTTTTCTCTCTTTAGTTTTTTTAAAATTAAAGACACCTTCTATATTAAGATTTTTTACTACATTAACAATTGATAAAATATTTCCTTCGCTAATTTCTAATATATTTTTTATAATATTTACAATAGCTTTACCAGATACAGATAAATTTACTTCTTTTACCTTTTCATCTATATAATCTTCTGATGCTTCATACCATAAAGGGATATTATATTCATCTTCTTCTCTATTTTGTTGTAATAGTATATTTTTCATTATTTGTATTTTACGATTAATTGCATCAATTGTCATATGACTCATAAAAGGCATAATATTAAAATTTGCTAACCCTTCCTGACTATTAAGTCCCGGAGACATTATAATCCATGAACTGACCTTAAATGTATTACTGAATTTTTCCAGATCCTTTTTTATTTTACATTTATATACAAACCATCTTTTTTGTCCTTCTTCAGACCATAGAGTATAATGAGTTCTAATATCTTCGAGTGAAATATTAGAAAAAATAGATTGGGTATTGTTAATAGTATCATAATCGTATGTGGTCATTGTTATATTATATTATTTTATTATATTACGAGAAGTAAACTTCTCTTTTTATATTATTCTGTAGTGAACAATTACACCACTCTTTATAATCTCTAGACCACCGCCAGTCATTATAACATCTATCACAGAATCTTAGTCCGGTTAAATATTTTTTTAAATCATTACTACTTTTGACGAATCGTTCGTACAAAGACAGTTTAGGGTATCTTTCCCCAGTTATTTTATATATTTCAAGAAATTCGTGATTATGAAACCATTCAGTATTATAGACAAGGTCTTTATACGATTCTATTTCTGGTGGTGGGTTTTTTGGTAATGTAGTATTTTTTAATGGTTTATTCCAGGTATTAGTTATAGGGACTGATATATACCCATGTGAGACATTTTTTTTTATACCCACAAATATTGAGTCTAACAATTCATCATTTTTTACCCATTTAACATAATTATAATTATATAGATTAACTTGATAGTTCTTCCAGTAATCTGTATTTGTTTTGTTCATAAAGTAATCCATATTATTTTTTAAAAGTTCGTTAAAGTTTTTAGATACCATCCCAAGGACAAGAAAGTTGCTGTATCCAAGATAGCCTAGAATAATATTCATAAGATCTGGATTGTCGAACACCAACGCTCGCGTTTCATTATCGTATCTGTATGTTCTTGAATGTATCGTTACATCTACATCGTCATATTGCAGACTATAGTCGTACTTATATCTTCTGGCACGACTACGTTCCTTCGACCTTCGCTTGTCCTTTCTTTTGTTTCCTGGCATGGTTATTGATACTACTTGTTATTAAAAGTATCAGGATATAGATATTCAATTTTATATATACAAAAAAGGGTTTCTATAATTCCAGAGTTACTTTTGTAGAAAAAAAATTGAATCAATAGAATATTAATAGATAAGTAACACACGAACAAACAAACGAATCAATCAAACGAATCAAATCAACAACTTAACAACTAAAAAACAAACAAACAAAACAAAATGGCTGGATCGATTTCTTACCACTGCTGGGTAATGGATACAAATACGGGCAAGGTCATAGACCCACAGTGGCAGATATACGAATTGACCAAACAAACCCACAATCTCGAAGAAGAAACACAATACCAAAAATTTTCAGATGATCGTACGAAGAAACTGGTCAAGCAGCACAGGTTCAAAGAGCAGGCCGAAAATCTGAAAAAAATGTATGATGAAAACCAAAGGTCATACGAAGGGATGAAAAGAATGCTGTTCAAAGAAAACAACTGTTCCCAAAATGCCCTATTCTCTTTTGTAGAAAATGGTGCAGGGGATAATCTCGAATTCTGTGTTGGGCGGATGGGTTGGAAGCAGCAGGATGGTATGGTGTTTTGGGAATACGAATAAAAATTCAAAAAAAGATTAGAGTAGAATTGTTTTTTTTGTGGTCTAAATTTTCTATAAATCCAGACTTACTTTGTAGAAAAAAAATTGAATCAATAGAATATTAATAGATAAGTAACACACGAACAAACAAACGAATCAAACAAACGACAAACCAACTAACTACAAAATGATTTTTAACAAGATTGAAGAAGAACTAATGGACGCAGTTTTAGAGTTTTGGATAGAATGGAACTATTCGGCGGACAGCAACGGGAGAGAAGAATGGCTAGGGCAATATGATGATGAATAGAGTAGAAAGAGTAGGTAGGGAAGGTAGAATAGTTTTTTTTATTATTTAGAGAGTTTTATCGATTTATAGTTTGTATGTCTATAAAAGTAAAGTATTTGTTGTAGAAAAAAAATTGAATTTATTAAAGACCAATAGACTAATTAACCAACGAACAAACCAAACGAATCAACAACCAACAACCAACCAACTAAAACAATCTAAAAACAACTAAAAAAAAAAGACTAAAAAAACAAACTAAAAAAACAAACTAAAAAAACAAACTAAAAAAACAAACTAAAAAAACAACATGTCTATCTTTACAGCAACCCAGTATGATGCTATCCAGCAGTGGGTTAATGAAAACGGTGAGGATGAAACCCAAGGCCTCATCAATCCGGTTGCACTTATGAAGTGGATGGATGAGAACACCAAGAAGAAAAAGGTGAAGGCAGCGAAAAAGGAAGAAGATCCTAACCGGGTGAAGAAGCCGGTCCCAGCGAGTTGGATGTATCGCTCGGAGAAGCGCGATGAAATCATCCAGGAGCATTTTGAAGGAGAAAAGGTAAAGGGAAGCTTGATTGCTAAGAAGGCTCAGGAATTGTGGAATGAGCTTTCGGATGAAGAAAAGCGTCCCTACGAAGAGAAGCGCCAGGAATTGTGGGACGAATACCAGAAATACAAGGAATCTAACCCGACTACTAAAGTAGAGAAGAAGAAAAAGGAAGAGGATCCCACCAAGGTGAAGAAGCCGGTCCCAGCGAGTTGGATGTATCGCTCGGAGAAGCGCGATGAAATCATCCAGGAGCATTTTGAAGGAGAAAAGGTTAAGGGAAGCTTGATTGCTAAGAAGGCGCAGGAATTGTGGAACGAGCTTTCGGATGAAGAAAAGCGTCCCTACGAAGAGAAGCGCCAGGAATTGTGGGAAGAATACAAGAAATACAAAGAGTCTACAGCAGCTTCTAAGGATGAATAAAAATAGAATAAAAAACAAAAAAATTAGAATAGCGTAGAATAGAATATTTTTTTTTACTATAAAACTTAACTAATAGAAATAATAAAATTGATTAAATAATTGTGTATAAAAATACATACATACAAACACATCCACAAAGCAATCACAAACATGTCCGACATTACTATGGCTGATATTCGGTGTATCGGAAAAAATCTCATCCAACTATACTGTTTTTGGACGAAGGATATTATCATTGGAGAACAGGAAAAAAAGGAATTAAGTAATGCAAGTAGTATGGGAGAAGTCATTTGTAAAATTTTGAACGGATGTAATAAAGCCGGTTATGAAAGGAGTTATAAAATAGATGATATAAAAAAAGAACTTAGTAAAAATATGGAAGAACTATATGAAAAACTTGACTCAGTCTCACTTTTTGGTGCTGGGTATTCTTACAAACAAAAATATTTTAGTGGGTTGTATCGTTTGGTCCGGTTTCATAATGCAGAACAACCACCCTGGAGGACCTATGAAGACTATTACAAAGAGTTTAAGTCGGTTATTTTAGAATCAGGAGTACCGATAGTATCAGTATTTCTTGAGAGTGTTTCGCCAGACTATCTTGTATGGGATAAAATGACAGTAAATTGGCTTCTTACTGGAACCAAAAGAGGAAGATTTCCACCTTGGCTAATCGAAGGAATCAAAAACAAAGTGATAGAAACAACCGTATAGATTAATCATATTCTAGTAGTTCAGGAATAGCAAGTCGTTCTATAACGACATTTTCTTTTTCACCTGTCTTATAACATTCAACTTCAGCCGTGCACAAATTATAATAGTGTTGGGTTTCTAGAGAAAGAAGTTTATATTTAGGGCAATGGTATTTATCGATTTTGATACCATTTTCGTTTATTCTCCTAATAACACCTACAGTTTTTCCAATAATAGAATCATTATTGTATTTTTTTGTTTCTGTATTTTTTGTTAGTTTAAAATAGGTTACAGCCTCAGGTGAGAATTTAATAGGCCTTGCGTGGACCGCCAATATAGATGTTTCAATAAGACCACCAACACCAAAGATAGGAATATATTCCTTTTTACCATGAGGGGTTTCACTANATTTACTCTCTCCAAATTCAAACCGATTAAAGGCATGAATAATAATATTCGGTTCTTCGTTTTCTTCTTTGTAAACTGAGGTAACCATTATAGTTTTTCTTGTTATATTTTTATATTAAAGTTTTAATTATATCAATTTTTTAATAAACTAAGGATTTAAGGGTAATAATTAATATTAATTAAATGAATACACGTTTGAAACTGACTGATCCAGTGTTATTTAATTTGATTAGAAAGGAATTTACTAGACAAAAAAGAGGATTAGAATTAATTGCCTCAGAGAATTTTACTTCAAAATCGGTAATGGAATGTCTAGGTTCTGTGTTAACAAATAAGTATTCTGAGGGACAACCTTATGCAAGATATTATGGTGGTTGTGAAGTGGTAGATGAAATAGAAACACTCTGTCAGAATAGATGTTTGGAAGCATTTAATTTAGATAAAACTAAATGGGGAGTAAATGTGCAGCCCTATTCTGGGTCTCCTGCTAATTTAGCAGTGTATAATGCTTTACTAAAACCACACGATAGACTTATGGGGTTAGACCTTCCATCAGGAGGACATCTAACACATGGATTTTATACCAATAAAAAAAAAATTAGTGCGACTTCTGTTTTTTATGAATCATTGCCCTATCAGATTAAATCGGATGGTTATATTAATTATGATGATTTAGAATCCAAAGCAAGGGCATTTAATCCTAATTTAATTATTTGTGGTGGTTCTGCTTACCCAAGAGATATAGACTATAAGAGATTTAGAGAAATATCTGATATACATAATTCTTATTTATTGTGTGATATGTCTCATATTAATGGGTTAGTTGCTACTAAGGAACTATCTAATCCCTTTGATTACTGTGATGTAGTTTCATCTACAACTCATAAAACATTACGTGGTCCTAGAGCAGGAATTATTTTTTATAGAAAGGAATTAGAAGAAAAAATTAATTTTAGTGTATTCCCTATGCTACAAGGAGGCCCACATCAGCATCAAATAGCAGGAATTGCTCACCAGATGCTAGAAGTTTCAAAACCAGAATTTGTAGACTATATTAAACAGGTAAAAAAAAATATTAATTCACTATCCGATTATTTAATTAGTAAAGGATATAAATTGGCTACAGATGGTACCGATACTCATTTGATTTTGGTAGACCTAAAAAACAAGGGTGTAACTGGTTCTAAAATAGAATACATCTGTTCTTATGTTGATATTTCTATTAATAAAAATTCTGTATATGGCGATAAGTCGGCACTGTCTCCTGGTGGTATAAGAATAGGTAGTTGTGCACTAACAACACGAGGGTTTAAGGAAACGGATTTTCTAAAAATAGGCGAATTGTTGGATAGAGTTGTAGGTATATCACTTGAAATACAAAAAGAGGGTTCGAAATTATCTAAATTTAAGGAAAATGCTAGTAAATTTGATAAAGAATTAGATGAAATCAGAGAAGAAGTCCATAGTTTAACCGGCGAATTTGATTTTTATGAATAAAAAAATTGATTTAATTTACAAAATATTAATATAGCACACGAGATAACCGAGAACTAGGAAAAGACAAACAACAAATAATAGACATCATGGCAGAAGCAGCACCACAATACAATTCGGAATATGTAAATACTATGGATTATTTTATAGACTATTATGCCAACCATGATGAAAATCTGAAGGAATTTGACTACCATAATTTCTTCAATAGCAATGCAGTGTCAAATGAGAATTGTTACATAGAGATAAAGGTAGACAACTCTATGTCCTTGTATTTTATCAAAGGAGGTAGGTATTCGATTCCTATCGGGGTTGAATGCTTCTATCAGTTCAATAATTGGGGAGCGGAAACTAATATGGCATTGGAATCACAGCGGAAATCTCAAGAACTTATTGAGGGTAATGAAAATATTACACACTTATACGATGATATTTTAGCGGAATATGAACGGGATCGCATTGAACAAAATACAGATATTGTGCCTGTGTCTACAGTAGAACCTTCGGTTAGTACACCACAAGAGACAGATGATTCTTGGGGACCTTCACCTCTACGTCGCCAAGCTGCCGTGTCGCCTGTTATTGATTATTCTATACTAGATGATTATGCTATACCAGTAGATGTAGTGTTTTCTACAGGTATGGACGATGTAAACCGACAACTTAGTTTCGATGATGATAGCGATGATATGCCAGATCTTATAACTGATATGGATGATTTGACAAATAGGATAATAGACGAGATTCGTAATACAACTATTATTAAATGCCCCCTTTGTAGGGCTGAAAACTCAAAGGAACAGTGTGTAGATATCAAGGGTTCTGGTGATACTTGTTCGGTATGCCTAGAAGCAACCGTGGAGGTATTCTTCATAGGGTGTGCGCATGCTACAACTTGCAAGTCCTGCTACCAACTACTTCTCAATGTCTAAATAACTACAAATATATTGTTTTCTAATCTATAATAAAATTGAATTTTTTATTTATGTAGAGTATAGTTAACCTACAAACAACAAACGAATCAAACAAACGAATTAACCCGACAATCAACTACGAATACAACAACAAACAAAAACAAACAAAACAAACAAAACAAACAAAAAATCATGTCTCTTTCTACCACTGAAGCCCAGCTTGCTCTTATGATGGAAAAAATGTCTCTCTCTGAAGCGGATGTTATTGCTCTTTTAACCAAAATGACAGATAACAAACACGGACCTAACGGCAAAATGAAGTTGGCACTTGACAAAATGAAAAATGAGGCTCAGTCGATTGGACAAGAGCTGTACTACCCAAACCAAGAAGCTACAGCAAAGGAAGTAGCTGAAAGGATTATCAACAACAAACAAATGTTTTTCCAAACGGTTGTGGCGAGAACCCAGTGTGGTAAAACCGGTTGCATGATTGCCGTTATCGACCAATGCTGTTTCATAATGAAAACCGAGAACAAAATTCAGCAGGACAACATTTACATTATCACGGGACTTAGTTCAAACGACTGGAAGACTCAGACAACAGAACGACTGTCTTTTCTCGGCGGAAAGGTTTACCACCGCAACCAGCTGAAAAAATTGGCAGAGGAAATCAAAGGCAAGAGTAATGTCCTTATCATTATTGATGAGGTTCACATTGCTAGTGGCTACAAAAATACCATCAACAAAATGATGATGGAACTTGACTACAAAGATACCGACAGTCTCGAAGAACTCAACATCAACTTTGTAGCATTCAGCGCTACACCAGAAGCTATCCTCAAGGGAAATCGCGAATGGGAATCTGAAGGCAAGGCCAAGGTTCATCTTATGAAAACCGGAAAAGGATACAAAGGCACCACCGAACTTCTCAATGGTCGGGCTTTACAGTTTAAGAAGTTGGACGGTGAGGATGAAGAACGTGAAGGCTCGATGAAAGCTATCCAAGAAATCAAGACAAAAATCGAAGAAACTTATACCGAACCCAAGTTCCATCCGATTCGCGCGCCAAAAGGAGAAGGTTTCCGTGTTGTTATTGACCGCTTCGCACAGATTTTTGGAACAGAGGAGTTCGATTTCATCGAATGCCACTCCCAATCGGAAAAGAACTTTGCAACAATTATGAGGAATGGTGCTTCAGATGACACCAACCCCAACAATTTTCCACCTCCTCTTAAGCACACCTTTATCTTCATCAAAGAAAATCTTAGGTGCGCAGTCACAATTCCATCCAAACACAATATCGGTATTCTCTATGACCGAAAGCCATATGACCCTAAGGTTCATGTTATTGTTCAAGGGTTTGCTGGTAGGGCTTGTGGGTATGACGTCCCAGAACATATGATTGTCTATACCGACCTTAAGGCACTTCAGGCCTATGAAGATGCCTGGACAAATGACTTTACGGGTAAAATCAAACAAACCCAAATAAGTTTTGTTGATCCAGAAACATTTGGAAATCCAGATTATACTCCACAGAAGAAGACCAAGCTCAAGCACGAAGCATTTGACTACAAAGTGTTTACTGATGACAAAGATGCAATCGACTTTATTTGGAAACACTTTCAAAAGAAAGCACAAAAGACAAGAGTGAAGGCACGAAAAGCACTTCAAGAAAACAAACAAAACCCTACACTCGAATATGTTAACAGCAGAAAATTTGGTTCGCACACAGACATAAAACAATTTCGCAAAGTAATGCTGATCGACAACACAATCTGTGTCCAATGGATGCCTACTCCTTGTGGGTTTGTAAGAGGTCAGTTTAATTCCGAGTAAGTAAATAGAGTAGAGTAGATTAGAAATAGTTTTTTTTATAAACACATTGGGATATTTAAAATTGAATTATTTATATATTTATATTTAAAATACATAAAAGAAAGAAAAGAACACAATGGCATCGAATAGTTACAGACAAACCTGTGGAAGAGATATTTATGTATATCAGAATTTCTCTGGAAATAGTCTACCAGAAGAAAAAAAGATAGAAGAAAGGGGTGAAACAAATGTAAACGTTGCAGAACTTATTAATACACCTACACCCATACCAGAAAAGAAAGTAAATGTATCAAAACAACAAAGGGATTTAGATATGCTGGTATCTATAAAGAAAGAGGATGATAGTAGAGCAGAGAATAACTTACCACATATAGGTGTTGAAGAACTTGTACATAGTCTAGTTACAATTGAAAACCTATTTATGAATGCTAATGTAGCGGATTTGTGCGAATAGATAAACAATAACTATATGATTTATTTATAATACTTTTTTTATTTAGAAATTTGTGATCAACGACCTATAAAATTGTCATTAGAATTCTCAAAAAAAAATTGAATTAGAAAAAGATGTAAAGGGAAAGTAACCAACGAACAACCAAACGAATCAAACAGTCTAAACAATCTAAACAATCTAAACAATCTAAACAATCTAAATAGTCTTTACAGTCTTAACTGTCTTAACAGTCAAAAAAAAACAATCATGTCT
>JGI20155J14468_10003402_pt1 | contig 11093 bp, 8 predicted proteins | sample COG_05_FD_14468 | JGI IMG/M metagenome (IMG submission 14468)
AAATTGAAGGACGTTATTATGAGGTCGCCCTCAGTTCACGATAAGCGAGAATAAAGTCTCTAGAGAAAAAAGAAAGAGAGAGACTAATCATTATTCAAAGAGACAACAAAGCAACGATCGTACATAAAGCAGAGAAAGAGAGAGAGAGAGAGAGTTCGTTTTAATATATAATTTTAGACTTGTTTTTCATTTCAAATTTCTTCTTTTTCTGCGTCCTCCGCGGTTGGCTCAACCACTTCCGGCGCAGCCACTTCCGGCGCAGCTGCCGCACCCGCATCCGCACCCGCATCCGCATTCGCATCCGCATCAACCACATTCTTCTCTCCTTCCCCCGCCGGCGCTTCTTCTTTTCCCACAATAGCATCAATACTAGCATCATCACCACCAGCTTCTCCATCTTTCGCCTCTTCTTCTTCCTTCTTTTTCTTCTCACCTTCGTCGTCCGAATCGTCTGAGTCGTCGTCCGAATCCTCGTCCAACGCCGCCAATTTCGCCGCCAACGCCGCCTCTTCAATATCCAAGTTATCCTTAATCGCATTCACCGTCTCCACCCCGCTCGCTTTCTCGGCTTGCTTTGCCAAAGTCGCCGCCGGTGCGCCTTGTTGCATCGCTTGTTGTACTTGCTTCGGTAACTTTGGCGGTTCCGGTCTACTTCTCAACTTGAACGCTCCGGTCGTAATATCCACCGGAGGCGCGTCCACAACTTGAAACTCGCGATCGTCTAGCTCTTCAATCTTCACCCACTCGAAGGATTCGTTTTCCGTGTTAATATCGTACGTCAAGCAGTGTTCTTTCGTTTCTTCTTTGTAATCCGTCACGATACAATCGAACCACCCGCCTTCCGCCGGCCAAAACCGTTTCACTCTTCGGCAAATATACTCGTTCACTCCCAACGCGTCCAAATTTTTTGCCAAAACCGCCGCTTTCTCCAGTTGTTTCTGCATTCTCGCCGACGGTGGTTTCGGTTCTTTCGGTGGTCTCGCTTGTCTGTACTGTTGTTGCGGCGGCGCGTACCCGTCTTCGTCGTCGTCCTCGTCGCCCGGATACTGCTGCTGATAATATTGCTGCTGCTTCTTTTGCGTCTTTTGTCGCTTCGCAGCCGGCGGTTCCGGCGGCGTCAGCTTATACTGAACGAACGCATCTCTCAACCGTTTCACGTTCTCGTCCCCTCCGACGTTTTCTCTCACCTTCATGTGATCTTCGTTCGAGACGTTCAACTCGATGCGTAACTTGGCGATTAAATCTTCTCTTTCCCAGGTCAAACCGGTCACGGCTAAAGCTTTCATGATCGACTGGTACGCCGAGACTTCTAATCGTCGCACTTGGGTTGGAACGGACGCCATTCTCTTTGTGTGTTTACTACTAATCCGATTCAATCCGAGAGCCGTCAATTATGTGAATTATTCCAAAAGCAACGAAGAGTTTTCTTTCCAAACCAACGCTTGGTTTTCAGATCTCCTCCCAAAGAAAAAGAGAGAAAGAAAACGAAGCGTCTTTCGTAAGNGCAACAAAGAGAGAGGTTCTGTNGGTAACTTTCGATAGGATACTTCTGTGTGTGTGTGTACTCAAAATGTCGCGTACACTTGAGCGACGATTCAATTTTTAATTCTTCGTAGAAAACCGTTTAGGGTGTAGGGTTTATCGAGACCGGGTCACTCTTGGCTCCTCCTTTCTTTGTTCCTCTCTTTCCTTCCGTCAGAGTAGAAACCACATTTTTCGTAGTCGAACACAAAATGGTACGTCGTTGCTTCTTTTACGCGCGAAACTCTCTCTCTCTCTCTGTGAATAGTTTTTGTGTCTCTTCTCGCGAACGATGAAGATGAGCATAAAACGCGCATCACAGATACGGGAGGACGTTCGCGCGCGTTCGTTTTTATTCGATGTGCGGCTGCGATTTTTTCCTTTTCCGCCTAAACTTTCTTTTGCGTGCGTAAAAGAGAGAGATTTTGGCGCGAAATGAGAGGAGGATTTCGCCGCTTTACGCGTCCTTTCTCGTCGCGAAGGAAACTGCGAACGCAAAATTTGCGCGCGGATAGTTCTCGCGCATGAAATGGAACCGTTGCATCGCCCAAACCGGGTTCGCGAAGACATTTATCCGTGTTTTGAGCGGCGTAAAATCATCGGAAATTTTTGCTCTCGCATTAGGTTCATTACGCGAGAAAAAAGCACTCAACATCAGGTTCACGCGTTTACTTACGTATCTATTATCGCTCTTCTTCTTTCTTTATACGAAACAAACAGGTTGCCGCTCCAGAATCCGTCCTCAAACGCCGCAAACGCGACGAGCAATGGGCCGCTCAAAAAGCCAAAGCGGACGCCGAGTCGAAGAAAGCCCAAGAGAAGAAAAGGGAAGAGGTGTTCAAACGCGCCGAAAAGTACGTCAAGGAGTACGAGTCCCAGGAGAAAGATTTGATTCGCTTAAAAAGAGAAGCCAGAGCGAAAGGCGGCTTTTACGTCGAACCGGAGCAAAAGTTGATCTTTGTCATGCGATTGAGAGGTTTGAACGACATGCACCCGAAGACGAGGCACATTTTACAGTTGTTGCGTTTGAGACAAATTCACAACGGCGTCTTCATGAAGGTGAACAAAGCGACGGTGAACGCTTTGAGAAAGGTTGAACCGTACATCATGTGGGGATACCCGAACTTGAAGACGGTGAAGGATTTGATTTACAAGAGAGGTCACGGTAAGGTGAACAAGCAACGAATTCCGTTGACCGATAACAGCGTGGTGGAGAAAGTGTTGGGTGATAAAGGTATCATTTGCGTGGAAGATTTGATCCACGAGATTTACACCGTCGGCCCGAACTTCAAGGAGTGCGCGAACTTTTTGTGGCCGATGAAGTTGTCCGCGCCGTTGGGCGGGATGACCAGAAAGAGAAATCACTACATCGAAGGTGGCATGGCTGGTAACAGAGAGGAGAACATCAACGCTTTGGTCAGAAGCATGAACTAAATATTATTGTTGTTATAACTGATCTACGTAGACTATTACTTTACACATTAAGAACTCGTTGTTGCTTTCGCGAAATATCTCTTTCGTATCTTCGCCGATCCTTCTGCACAAAAATGGCGAAACCTTCTCCTTTCCCACCGCCGATGGCGACGACGACTACACACACGACTCCCACGACTACGACTACTACGAATACTACTCACGTGATGTCGGAAAAAGAGCGCGTGTTGATGCGATATTTGCTCGAACAACCCTCGTTCGGGAGAGACGGACACGTTCCTCCGGACGTCTTGTGTCAACCACCCCCGTTCGGGGTGTCGGGAACGGAGGAGGAACAACAGAATCACGCGTACCACGCGAACGAACGCTGCGACGTAAAGGATACCACGAATAACAACAACACGAATACAAATTACTACGAGTCTTCGTCTTCGAATCAAAAATCCTCCTTAAGCTTACGCTTGAGCGGAGAAACCGTCTCCGGGGAGTGTCTCTCAGTCTCTGGAGGCGCTGGATCGTGCCAGTACCAGTGGCAAAGAGTCGCGCCGCGAGGCGCGATTGAGAGCATAGTTGGCGCGGTTGGACCGAGCTACGTGACGAACGAACAAGATATCGGGAGTCACATTCGGGTGATCGTGAGAATGCTCAGGGTGAGTCAGGATGGGAAGAGTTCTTCGAATAGGAGGCCTTTGATCGCGCACGCGACGACGGACGCGACGGTGGTCGCCGCGGTGAGCTCGAAACATCCCGACGACGATAGATTGGATAGTTTGATAGAAGGGAGAGCGATAACGCCGGGGTTTTTGGGGAGCGAAGAGACGAGAGGGACGAGTACGCCGAGAGGTCACAGCGCGGAAGGGACGAACACGCACAGTTCGGAGAAGAACGAAAACGAGAATAACAACAACGCGGGGGAGAAGGCGAGCAGAGAGGTGTCGAGGGAAGATACCGCCGCGGCAAGAAGTCCTCCGTCGCCGAGTTACAACAACATTACCGCGAGTAATAGCGTGATTAATGGAAGCGCGGTTGGAAAGAACGTCGCGCATAGCGCTTTACTTAATAATATGTTGATTAAAAGCGGCGCCGAGGCGGCCAACGCGAATAACAACAACAACAGCCCGGACGCGCTCAGTCCAAACTTGTCGAGCAGTAATTTGAACAACTACTCCTCCGGTGGGGATGATAGTATTCACAGGAGACGAAGAAAGGAGATTTTACTGGTCGATCGCGCGGACTCGTTGATGCATGGACCTGGATCAGATTCGAGATTGGCGTTTATCCGCGGGAAAGAGCTCGAAGCGAAAGCGAGCGAGGTATTTCGAAAAGTCTCAGACGCTGAAAGTATTAAACGTACGAAAAAGCTCCTCGACGGCGACGGTGACGATGAGGAGCATCGTAAGAAGAAAGAAAACGACAGTCGCAGTTACTCCGAGTGGGATTCCGAGGATAATAAATCTGAAAACAGCGACGAAAGTGATGTCGATTTCAGCGAAGAAGATGAATTCAATCGAGACGACAACGACGACGACGACATCGCCAACGACGCCTCCGCCGCCGCTGCTGCTGGCGTGAATAGCGACAATGGTGAAGATTCAAGCATCGGGAGTTTGCGAGGCGACGCGAGGAAAGCCGAACGCATCGCCAGGAGAGCGAAGGAGGCGTACGAAGAAGCGGCGATGAAAGGATATCCAGAAGCGATGCAAACGCTGGGTAGATGCTTCGAAAGTGGTTTTGGGACGAGGAAAGATATTTGTAAAGCGGTGGAATGGTACGAAAAAGCCGAGAAACTCGGCTGCGACGAAGCCGCGTGCGATTTGGGATGTATATATTACCTTGGTCGTTTCCCGAGAGATGAACTCAAAAAACGAAACCAATCGGCGCATTTGACCGATTCGTCCGTTTCCGAGATTTCGAGCAACGGAGGGGATGATTTTCAAAACCAACTCGCCGAAGATAGAAAAAAAGCGTTCTCGCTGTTTCAACACGCCGCCGCGAACGGGTCCGGGCCAGGCGCAAACAACGTCGCCATGTGTTACGAGGAAGGCCAAGGCGGCGTTGAGCGCAACTGGCGCGAAGCCGCCAGATGGTACGCGATTGCGGCGAGAAGAGGTGTCTTGTCCGCCCACGCGAGTTTAGGCTACGCGCTTTTAACGCTCGGGAATAGGGTAAGCGCCAAGGAGGCGTTTGAAACTGGCACGCAACACGGAGCACCAGAATGTGCGGATGGTTTGCGTTTGATTCGTGAAGCCGAGAAACACGCGGCGAATAGTCGGAAACATCTTCGCAACGGCGCAAACAACGAAATGGCCACGAAATACTCAATCAAGAGCGCTTCAGGGAACGGATCAGGGAGCGTCTCTTCTTTGGAAATAGTCGAACAGCTTGAGAAAGAGCTGGAAAAATACCACGAACTCAGTCGACGATTATACAACGCCGCGAGTTTACACCCGGAATCTTTAGAAGAAGCGAACGCGGTTCTCATCAACGCGTTTCCGGATATGAATGTCAGTCGAGGATTATGATGATTATGACCTTCATTTTTGTTGTTGTAATAGTAATATATTTAGATATATAGATTTTTGTACAATACGCGAAGTTCTCCGACTTTCTCTTCATCTCAAACATTCTTTTATTAAGAAGCTCTGAACGACTTCAAGAACTCCTTCGTCTTTTTCGTTTCCGCCCGTCGTCTTCGCCACCCCCACTTCAACTCTTTTGCTAACAACTCTACCACGCGATTGGTCGCCATTTCACTCGCCTGCACGTCTAAAAATGCCATTCTCGAACGCCTCGCTAAGAAATCACTCGCCGATCGGCAAAACTCCGCGCGCGCGGCGTATACGACTTCGGCTTCAATCACCGGCACGTTCGGATGTAAACGTTTTTCTAATCCGGCGAAGGAGGCTAAGGATGCGACAGCCATCGCGCGATCGCCGTACGAAGTTGCCAGATGTCTCGAAACATCCGGATCTGGATTTGAACCACCAAATCCGTCGCCTCCAGATTGCGCCACGGATGCCGAAAGAGAATCTTTGTGTCCATGTGCGCCAATAACGCCCATGTTGCTCGTGCGACAGCTCGCAATCGCGTTTACGTTTTCCCCACTCTCTCTCATCGTTTTCAGAACTAAATCCACCGTTTCTTCCGCCATCAGCCTATACGTCGTCCATTTACCACCAGCGACGACGATCACGTCGCTCGGCGTTTCTTTCGCAATCACGTGGTCTCTCGATAAATCGCTCGAGTTCGTTTTCGTCGGATCTTTCGCCAACGGCCGAGCGCCCGACCACACGGAAAGGACTTCTTGTCGGTGCGGTTGTAAAGCCAAATACGGGGCTATGGTTTCCAATATGTAATCAACTTCGTCTTGCGTCGCTAACGGTTCTTTTGGCGTTTTCTCGCCCGGTTTTAAAGCAATATCCGTCGTTCCAGCGACCGCGTGGTCCAACCACGGCAACAAAAACACGACTCTTCCGTCTTTCGTCTTCGGGATGATCATGCCAAACTTTTCCGGAACGTAATATTTTGGCAACACAACGTGCGTCCCCAACGAAGGCGAGACCATTTTTTTCTCCTTGGTCGCTTTCGACGGATCGTCTAAAGCTCGCACATCGTCCGCGAAAGGTCCGGCGCAGTTGACGATGACTTTCGCTCGCACCGCGTGCGTCTTCCCCGTTTCTTCGTCTTTAAGAATCGCGCCGGTAACTTTCTCTCGATTCACGTCGTCGTCTTTCAATAAATCAAGTACAGAGCAGTGATTCAACACGACCGCGCCGGCGTGCGCGGCGGTTACCGCCAACGCTACGTTCAACCTCGCGTCGTCAAACTGTCCATCGCTATACAAAACCGACCCTTTTAAACTCTTCCCCATCGTCGGTTCCTCGGTGCTCAAAATTTCATCCACGTCGTCTCTCTCTCTAATTTTTCTCGCCTCTTCCTCGTCGTCGATCAAAACTTTCCTCTTCGCGACGGTTGGAAACTCCATGATTGTCCTCGAGCTCGTCGCGAACGAGCTAAACGTCAACGCCGACGTCCCGGCGACTAAATCGTACGCCTTCATCCCGGCCCAATAGTACGGCACTTCGTACCACTCGTAACACGGCGTCGCGATCATCAACACGTGACTTAAATGCGGCGCGTTCTGCAGTAACACTTTCCGCTCTTTCAGAGCTTCAAAGACTAACTTTAACTGTCCGTAATCTAAATTGAACACCGCTTTTTCTAAATACCGAACTCCTCCGTGCACGAGTTTCGTCGACTTCGAGGACGTCCCAGAGGCGAAATCGTCTCGTTCGACTAAAATCGTCTTCAAACCTCTCGTTTGCGCGTCCAAGGCGACGCCAGAGCCGGTCGCGCCGCCTCCAATCACCAAAAGATCGAACTTATCGTCATCCTTATCATCTTTATCATCGTCATTGTTCTCAGCAGCTCCTCCGTTCTTCTTATTCCTGGTTGAATGTAAACCAATTCGCCGCTCGATTTCCCGAAACATCTCCGCTCTCGTCGGCAAAGGTTTATCGACGTTCGACCACGGTTCCTGCGGTAATCCTCCTCCTGACCCTTCTTTGTTGTTTCTGCCGTAGTACGTCGCCGCGGAGATGCCGACGACCGAGGAGGCGGCGACGGCGAGTGACCGAGAGACCGTTCGATGAAACATAGTATAGAGAGAGAGGTTTGAGGTGTTCGTTAAAAAATGAAGAAAACGTGGCGAAATTCGAGAATACGCGCTAAATGAACGATGCTTTATNTTGTTCTCGTATTTGAACACTTGAAAAGCGCTGTTACTACATTCTGACGACGAGACTCTTCTGATACGACTTTTCTACGCCCCGCGGGGGTTCATCATCTCTTCGAAAATTTCAACTTTTCGAACCGATCGGCGAGCGCGTCGTCGTCGNCGGCGGTGGTGGTGGGATCACTTTTCGCTAGTTTAGTTTCGCGCGAGGAAGCTATGCCGGGTGGGGGACCGCCTCTTCCTCTCCCACCTAGTGTGGGTTTTTCTTTCGTCGGAGCGGCGTTTTCGTTCCCGTTTTCGTTTTCGTTTCCTTCTTCTGTTTCTTCTTCTAATCGGACTTCGTCCAAGGCGGCGGCGATGACGGCGTTGATTTCGGCTTCTTTTCCTTCCTCGTTCTCAAAGTCTAAATCGTTAGAGTCGAGCGCTGTGATTTTTCCTTTTCCGGCGGATGATGATGTGGTGGTTGTAGTAGCTAAGAGTTCGTTGGTGGCGACTAAGGCTTCGGCGTACTCGGCGGCTTCTTGCGCTTTGTTGGCGGCGGCGCGAGCCGCTTTCGCCGCCGTTTCCGCCGTCGCGTAGTTTGACGTTTTGTTGCCCTTTCGACGACTCGAAGAGCTTTTCTTGTTTGAATCGCCCGATTCGCATTCGCTTTCGCTGCTGCTGTTGCCACCGCTCGCTTCAGACGAAGAATCCCTGGTACTTTTCTTCTTCTTCTTCTTCGTTGGTTTCTTCTTCTTCTCCGCAACTCTCGGCAACTCGACGCCGATCTCCTTCGCCATCTTTTCTAACACCATTCTCGCTTCCACATCGTCGCTCTTCATATCTTTCCGTACCTTTTTCGCGACGATCTGCATGAACTGTTTACTCACTCCGCACGCCTCGCTCGTCTTCTCCCGTTCGCAACTCAACCGAAACTCCTTCCCGAACTTCTTCGCGAGTTCGTTAGCGATGGATTTCAATTCCGGTAAATCGTTCGTTAATTCCGAGGAAGAAGTTCCCGCGGCATAAAACATCGACGAAATTGCCGTTCGTAACTGTTTATTCTCACTTCCAGTCAGATCTAAATCCCCGCGCGTCTCTAACACCATCGTCGCAAACTCGCGAATCTCCTCTAAAATCAGAAGGAAATTCCGTTCTCGAGCGATCGAATCGCACTTCTTCAAGGCAACTTCGACGTGTTGTTGTTGCGACAGTAGTAAAACTTTCTTCAGGTCTTGTTCGATCGACTTTATTCTCGACTCGCGTTTCTCGCGTAAAAGTTTAATCCGCCCTAAAAGAATGCGCAGATTGGTCTTCAGCTTTTGGTCGCTGAATTGGTTCGAAAACACCGAAGAGAAGATGGAAAGGATAGAGGACATTATGTTTTTGAGCAGCGAGAAGAAGAGCAGAACGACTCAAGAAAGGTTGCGTGTTTGCAGTCCTATTCGAGAGAGGAATTCGACCGTGTGTTGTTCGGCAAAAGGTTTTGTGCGTCGTTTTGTGGTGCATTTTGGTTCTTTCCCCAAGGGTGGTGCCTTGGGAACGGATTACCGAGCGAGAGCGCTCTCTCGCAATGAAACGTATATACTACTATTAATACACACAAAAGAAGATGACGACGACGACAATCATCCTCTGTCTTCTTCGCTGTCGAAGTTTTTGTCTCGTTGTCAATCTCTTCATCTGAAACGGATTATGATTCTTCCATCGTCATCGCTCGTCTCAGTTCGGTCGCTTCCTTCTCCATCTCTTCCTCGCCTCGCGGGGTTCGTTCCTCTCCGTCCTCGGCAAAGTCCATCCTCGCTTTCCGTTCCTCCTCTTCGCACTTTTCTAGTTTTTCGTACACGTCGTCGTTTCTCGCGAAATCGTTCGGTTTTCTCGGCATGACGTGCACGTGGACGTGGAACACGGTTTGTCCGGCGTCTTCACCGTCTTGGACGGTGAGCGTCATGGAGTTCGCCGAGTGGATTTTCTTCACCGCTGTTCGTGTTGTTTTCGTCCAAGACACAGAGAGAGAGTAAGAGAAAGTCACGTAAAGGTCAGTCGTGCGTACCAAAATGGCATCTCCTTCGACAGAAGAACAAACTCAGCGCTCGCATACGCGCTAAAACATGTGAGAGAACAACTGAAACAACGAACTACCTTTGCTCACTCGTTGACTCGTACTCATCACATCCGTGATTTCCTCCGTGGTCATTTCCTCGAACTTTTCCACGATTCGTTTCGGGACGACTAAAACGTGTCCGGGGACGACTGGTTTTATGTTCACGAACGCAAACGAGAGAGGCGTTTCGTAAAACACGTGCGACGGAGGAATTCGAATTTTGGAGCTGAATTGGAATTGGTTTGATTCTTTTGATGATGATGTGGACATCACGCGGCGAGGATTTCGGTAACGCTGATATCTGGAGGAGGAAGAAAAAAGGCGGTGTGTGTTGTTCTTGCTGCTGCTAGTGCCGAGGAGGAGGTAAAGGAATCGCCCTGCTGCTGCGTGAGGAGTACTGCTGCTCCCCATGAGTTGTGAGGAGTTTCTCTTATGTTTTGGTGGTTATATAATTTACAATAGTAGCGCACGGAGAGAGGAGGCAGTATTCGGCAGCAGTCTCTCTCTCCCTCTCTCTCGACGACATCAAGAAGTCACTTTTGCGTTAAAATCCTTTCTTCAACTCTTTTCATCGATGCGTTTCTCTCTCTCTTTTTCTCGCGCTAAAGCCGCGGTATTACGAGGAAAATTTCTCCGAGTAATACGAAACGGACTCGCCGTCGTAGCCGGCGAATTCGTTGTTCACCTCTTCGAAGCTCCCTAACGTTTGGACGCCGAAGAACACGCCGGCGAGTATACCGACGGCGAGAATGGCGCCTGGGATTCCACCGAGTCCGACTTTGGCGTATTTGTCCGAGGTCGGCGATTCGGTGTATAATTGTTTCGGTTCCACGGCGAAGATGTTCCCCATGCCGGTGTTGTCGGATTCGATGAACCCAGTCGTTCGGTCGACTTGCGGCGGCTTTTCCGCTCTGACAGTGAAAGATAACGCTCTGTGCGTTACGTGTTGCGAGTAAGAATAAAGAAAGGGTTGTTTTACGTGTCAGCTTTTGAAGAGCAAAGAAGACGAGAAGAAGAAAACCGCGCGTCGGTCGTTTTCCCCGACATCACATCATCGTCTCGCAAACACATCTCTCTAAAACAAATGAGACAATAACGAACCTTTTCTTTTGAACGACTCTTTTGGAGGTGGAGGAGACGCGCGTCCCCGAGGAGATAGAGGCGATGCGATTGGTTGCAGCAAACATAATAGTGTGTGTGTATTGTTTTTTGTTCTCTAAAAGAGAGAGATGTGACGACACTACTTATCCAAAGGGAGGAAAATCAAGAAAAATTCAAGTGTGCTCTTCGATTTGTGTGTGGTGTTGTGAATATACTTTG
>JGI20155J14468_10003407_pt1 | contig 11084 bp, 10 predicted proteins | sample COG_05_FD_14468 | JGI IMG/M metagenome (IMG submission 14468)
TTCGCGACCGCATATTTTAACGGCATTCTTGTAAATTAACAATATATTATTTAATTTATATTCGTTGAAATTAAACGGACAGCTTTTAATAAATAATCATTGTCAATTTGTCCAATACCCAAAAAATACTTTACTTTCTGTAAATAAAGCATAGATTTGAGCATCTATTTTTGATAAAAGCTTTACAGATTGTCCATTTTTTATATGTTTGACTTGTGTATCAGACAAAATTATTTCAGGATATCTTTTTACCAGAGTTTCCGTCGGCCTTAAACATGCTTTTCTTTCTGTAGGAGTTAAATTTTCTATCTTATCTAAAGCAAAAGCATTTTGAACACTTAAGTCACCGATCTTTGTTCTTCTTAAGTCTATTAAATAGCCATTGGTGCCAAGTTTTTCAGCAATATTCTCCCCCAATGTTCTTATGTATGTACCCTTACTGCATGTAACTTCGATTTTAATCATGTTTTTTTCTTTTTTTAACAAAATTAATTTTGAAACATTAATCTTTCTTTCTTGGATTTTAACTTTTACCCCTTCTCTTGCAAATTTATACAAAGGCTTTCCTTTATGCTTAAGCGCTGAAAACATTGGGGGTGTTTGATAAGAAATTCCAATAAATGAATCTAATACATCTTGTAAATTTTCTAGAGTAAATGAATTAGTTTTTGACTTTATTAATTTTCCTTCAGCATCCCCCGTTGAACTTTTCCATCCTAGTTTAATTGAAGCTTCATATGTTTTTTCTGAATTAAGTAAGTGACTTGAAAATTTTGTTGCTTCTCCGAAGCATATTGGTAATAAACCAGTTGCTAGGGGATCAAGAGTGCCTGTATGGCCGGCTTTTTTTGCTGAAAAAATCCATTTAATTTTTGATAATGCTTGATTTGATGAGAAACCTAATGGCTTATCAAAAAGTAAAAGCCCATTAATTTCAAGCTTTTTTTCATTTTTATCCATCAAATTTATTATGAAATAACTGAGTCCAATAATTTTGAAATTTTTGTACTTTCATCAATTGTTTTATCGTATTCAAAATGAAGTTTTGGTATTCCTCTTGTTGACATTCTTTTTGCCAAAAGTGACCTAAAAAAAGGCAATGATCGTTTTAGCCCCTTAACGATCTCTTCATTATTATGATCTGCAACATAAAAAACCTTTGCATTTTTTAAATCATGTGCAACTTCAACATCAATTATTGAAATATTCTTTAATGCTGGATCTTTAATCTCTGAACTTAAAATATCTGCTATTTCTTTTTTTATTTGCTGGCTGATACGGTCACTTCTAGGATAATCTTTTGGCATTTTTAAAGCTTTCTTGCAACCTGAACATGTTCATATGCTTCCAATTTATCATTGACTTTAAGATCGTCAAAATTCTTGATTGATAGCCCACATTCAAAATTAGATTTTACTTCTTTTACGTCATCTTTAAATCTTTTCAGAGAATCTAATTGTCCTTCATAAATTACTACATCGTCTCTTAAAAGTCTAATATTTGAGTCTTTTTTGATAACACCATCTAAAACAAAACAGCCTGCAATGTGCCAACTTTGGAGGCTTTAAAGATTTCTCTGATTTCGACCATTCCGAGAGTCACCTCTTTTTGTTCAGGTGATAATAGACCACCAAGTGCAGCTTTAACTTCATCTACAGCTTCATAAATAATACTATAATATCGAACGTCAATATCTAGACTTTCACCTAACTTTCTAGCTCCACTTGAAGACCTAACATTAAAAGCAATAATAACTGCATTTGATGCTGAAGCTAAGTTTATATCAGACTCATTTATTGCACCAACCGCCGAGTGAACTACTTTAACTTTTACTTCATCAGTTGAAAGTTTTTCTAATGAGCCTGCTAATGCCTCGCAAGAACCTTGGACGTCAGCTTTTATAATCAAAGGTAAAAATTTAACCTCTGCTTCAGTCATCTGCTCCATAATATTTTCAAGCTTAGAAGCTTGTTGTTTTGCTAACTTAACATCTCTGAATTTACCTTGCCTAAACAAAGCAATTTCTCTTGCTTTCTTTTCATCATTAATTACTATGAATTCGTCACCAGCATTCGGCACGTCGGATAAACCAATGATTTCGGCAGGAATTGAGGGTGTGGCTTGATTAATATTTTTACCATTTTCATCCAACATTGCTCTAATTTTTCCTGAAGCATTACCGGCAAGTAATGTATCTGACATGTTTATAGTTCCAGATTGAACTAACAAAGTCGTTACAGGGCCTCTTCCTTTATCAAGCCTTCCCTCAACAATAATACCTTTTGCTGGCGTATTGATTGGTGCTTTAAGTTCTAAAACTTCGGCTTGAAGTAAAATAGCATCTAAAAGATCATCAATGCCTTGTCCAGTTTGAGCAGAAACCTCAATAAACATTGAGTCCCCTCCAAGCTCTTCAGGAATCACTTCATGTCCCAGAAGCTCTCCTCTGACCTTTTCAGAATTTGAATCAGGTTTATCAATTTTATTTATGGCAACAATTAATGGAACATCTGCTGCCTTTGAATGATTTATCGCTTCAATAGTTTGCGGCATAACACCATCATCAACTGCCACTACCAAAATAACAATATCTGTGGCCTTTGCCCCTCTGGCTCGCATTGCAGAAAAAGCTTCGTGCCCTGGTGTATCAAGAAAAGTTATCATTCCTTTTGGAGTTTCCACATGATATGCGCCGATATGTTGGGTAATCCCTCCTGCCTCGCCTGTGGTAACTTTTGTTGTTCTTATGTAATCAAGCAAAGATGTTTTTCCATGATCAACATGCCCCATCACTGTTACAACCGGGGGTCTTGGTTCTATTATTTCTTTAATTGAAGATGATTCTTCATCTAAAAGTGACTCAAGATCGTTTTCTTTAGCTGCCTCTGGTTTATGTCCCATTTCTTCGACCACAATTATTGCTGTATCTTGATCGAGAACTTGATTAATGGTTACCATCATACCCATACCCATTAAAGTTTTGATTACCTCAGTGGCCTTCACTGACATCTTATGAGCCAAGTTCGCAACAGAAATAGTTTCTGGTATTAAAACATTTTTAACAATTGGCTCTAATGGTGCTACAAAGTTTTGATCATCAACCTCATCTTTATTTTTACTTTTTGCTTTAGGTGATCTCCAACCTTGATTCATATCATTTCGAGTCTTAATAGGTCTCTTTTTTAAATTTTTATCAACCCATTTATCCTTAAGTTCTGTTTTTTTTGAATCCTTATCTACCTTCACATTTGCTTTTGAAGCAGGTCTATGGAGCGTGCCATCATTTGAAGCTTTTTGGTTTGCTTTAGCAGCTTTTTTATTTTTAACTTCTTCTGCTTGTGCTGCAATTAATGCTGCATTTCTTTTTTCTTCTGCCTCTCTTATATCTTTTTGATTATTCTCATCTTCAGTTTTTTTATCAATAGATGAAGAATCTTTTTTTATTTCATCACTTTTAATTTCTTTTATCTGCTCAGGCTTTAATATTGTTCTTTTCTTTCTAACTTCAACTTGAATAGTTCTTGCTCTCCCATCACTGTCTGTTTTTCTAATTTGGGTATTTTGTTTCCTTGTTAAAGTAATTTTATTTTTACTGGTATTTGATGCGCCATGTTCAATTTGTAAATAATTCAAAAGGGCTGATTTATCCTCCTCTAAAAGCTCTTCAGCTCCAGATGTCTTTTTTATTCCAGCACTCTCTAATTGCTTTAGAAGTAAATCTATCGGCAAGTTTAATTCACTGGCAAATTTTTCTACAGTAGATTTTTCCATATTAACTCCAATAAATTTATCCTAAACAAACCAAGGTGCTCGAGCTGTCATTATTAACTCTTTTGCTCTTTCTTCATCCATTTTTACAATATCGATTAACTCATCAGCTGCAAGTTCAGCCAGGTCTTCCATTGTAATTATAGATTTTGATGCCAGTAATTTAGCTGTATCACTGTCCATACCCTCCATATTAAGCAAATCATCTGCTGGTGATTTAATCTTTTCTTCATTTGAAATAGCTTCTTTTAAAATTACAGCACTTGCTCTTGAACGAAGTTCGTTGACAGTGTCTTCATCAAACGCTTCTATTTGAAGCAATTCATCAATGGGCACATAAGCAATTTCTTCGAGCGTTGAGAATCCTTCATGAACTAAAATATCAGCAATATCAGCATCTACATCCAATTTTTCAATAAACAATTGGCTAACATTTGTATATTCATCTTTTGTTTTTTGATCAGACTCTTCTTCACTTAAAATATTTAGCTCCCATCCCGTTAATTCTGTTGCAAGCCTGATATTTTGACCACTTCTTCCTATAGCTTGTGCTAATTGATCTTCATTCACGACTAAGTCCATACTTTTTTTATCCTCATCCACCATAACCCTAGAGATCTCAGCAGGTGCCATTGCATTTATGACAAACTGGGCAGGTTCCATAGACCACAATGCAATATCGACTCTTTCTCCCGCGAGTTCTCCTGTAACTGCTTGAACTCTTGAGCCCCTCATCCCGACACATGTTCCTACAGGATCCAATCTTTGGTCATTTGCTTTTACTGCAATTTTAGATCTTAAACCCGGATCTCGAGAAGCAGCCATGATCTCAAGTAAGCCTTCCTCTATCTCAGGAACTTCAAGTTCAAAAAGTCTAATTAAAAACTCTGGGGATACTCTTGATAGAATTAATTGTGGGCCCTTAATACCTCTATCAACTTCCATCACAATCGCCCTTACTCTATCACCGATTCTTAAATTTTCTTTGGGTATCATTTGCTCTCTCGGAAGAACCGCATCAATTCTTCCAATTTCAATAATTGCATTACCCCGTTCCATTCTTCTTATTTGTCCAGAAACCAGTTTTTCATCACGAGCCAAAAATTCATTTAAGATTTGTTCTCGTTCAGCTTCTCTGACTTTTTGCAGTATTACTTGCTTAGCTGCTTGCGCTCCTATTCTTCCAAACTCGACTGATTCTATTGGTTCTTTTAAAATATCATTTTCAACTAAACCTTTTGCTCTTTCATCTTCTAGTGAAATTTGTGTCTCCTCATCTTCCAATAAATCTCCAGGAAGAATAGTCCATTTTCTATATGTTTTATATTCACCTGTTTCTTGATCTATTTCTACTTTAATATCAATCGCATCTTTATGTTTTTTTTTGGTTGCCGAGGCTAAAGCTTCTTCGACAGCCTCAAAAATTATTTCACGAGAAACACTTTTCTCATGCGCTAAAGCATCCACCAACAATAAAATTTCACGACTCATTTATATAATCTCCACTTCAAAATTAATATTTAATAATTAGGATCCAAACGTGCCTTATCAATATTTTCAAAATCAATTGCTAATAATTTTTCTTCGATTTCAATCATTATTTTTTCGTCTTTGATTCCCGACAAAATACCTTTGAAATTTTTTCTATTATCAATTGCAAATCTTGTTTTAATTTTTGCCTGTTCTCCCTTAAACCTTTCAAAATCTTTCAATTTTTTGATTACTCTATCAAGACCAGGTGATGAAACCTCCAGCCTCTCATAATCATAATCAGTTTCTACACTCAAAACATTATTGACGTGATTGCTAACCGTTGTGCAATCTTCAATACTCACTAAGTCATTATTATCTATATAGATTCTTAAAAGCTGCCCACCATTAACTATTTCAAAATCAACTAATTCATAGCCTAATTGAACAACTAGTTTTTCTACTAAGGTTTCAATATCACCCAAAAAATTTAGCCTCAACCCATACTCTAGTGAAAAAAAAATGGGCTCAAGGCCCATATATCAGCGGTATTATATCAAAAAAAAGCTGCAATTAATACTAATTAAACATTGATTTCAAATAAGAAGATATAAATATAATATTTACGTTATTATTTTTCCAAATTTTCTTTTACCCACTTGAATTACAAATTGTTCATTTGGAGATATAAATTTTTTTGTATCACTTATTTTTTCTCCATCAATTTTTACACCCCCTGCTTTTATAAGTCTCATAGCTTCAGATGTGCTCGATACAAAATTTATAGACTTTAAAATTTGCCCGACTCCTATCCCGTCATTACCGGCATCTATTTTATACACATTCAAATCCTCCGGTATTCCGCCNNCAGCTCTATTTTCAAAATCTTTTTCCGCATTATCAGCATCAATCTTTGAATGAAAGCGAGTAACAATTTCTTTAGCAAATTCAACTTTAATATTCTTTGGATTTTCACCATCATTCACTCTTGTTTTCCACTTTGTAATCTCCTCCAAAGTATTTAAAGAAAGTAATTCGATATATCGCCACATTAACTCATCAGAGATTGATAAAATTTTTGCAAACATTATCTCTGGCAATTCATCTATGCCAATATAATTATTCAAAGATTTAGACATTTTTTGGACTCCATCAAGCCCTTCAAGAAGTGGAAGCGTTACAATGCATTGCTGTGGTTTATTATAGAATTTTTGAAGTTCACGGCCCATTAATAAATTAAATTTTTGATCTGTTCCTCCAATTTCAACATCAGCATTTAGCTCAACTGAGTCATAGCCTTGCAGGAGAGGATACATAAATTCATGAATAGAAATTGGTTGTTGAGCTTTGTATCTTTTAGAAAAATCATCTCTTTCGAGCATACGAGCTACCGTATGAGTTGCAGCTAACTTCAGCATACCATCGGCACCTAAATTATTAAGCCAACTTGAATTAAAAACAACTTCAGTTTTAGATTTATCTAAAATTTTAAAAACTTGTGTTGTATAAGTGGTCGCATTTTCTTCAACCTCTTTTTTTGATAAAGGAGGTCGCGTTGCATTTTTACCCGTTGGATCCCCTATTAAACCGGTAAAATCACCTATTAAAAATAAAACTTGATGCCCTAAATCTTGAAATTGTTTAAGTTTATTTAGTAATACGGTATGTCCTAGATGAAGATCAGGTGCTGTTGGATCGAAACCTGCTTTAATTCTTAAAGGTTTGCCCTTTTCTAATTTTTTTAAAAGTTCTGACTCGACTAATATCTCATCCGCACCTCTAGCAATTATTTTGTATGCTTCATCTATATTCACAATTCTTATCTCACTTTTTTATACGTCATATTCTATCTCAATTAAAGTATTTAGAAACAATTAGTGTTATCTTATATATGAACTATGGATAAAAATTACTTAAAATTAACCCTAATTATAAGATGATAAATTCAAAATTAATGATAGGTGTAATGTCAGGTACTAGCCTTGATGGAATTGATATAGCCTTAACTGAGATACATAGAAATAAAGTTTCTGTAATCGATTTTTATCACATAAATTACGCAAAAAAAGTTAAAGAAAATATACTTAAATTACATTTTCCAAACAATAACGAACTTGAAAATAGTCATGTTCTTTCAAATGAACTTGCGAGATTAACTGGAAAAGCTATCAACCGGTTACTAAAGAAAAATAATTTAATACCAAGTCAAATAAAAGGGGTTGGCTATCATGGGCAAACAGTTAGGCATAAGCCTGATAAAGGATATTCTATTCAAATTGGTAATGCTGATTTATTAGCTGAAATAACCCATCTTGATATTGTTTCAAACTTTAGGAATAGAGATATAGCTGCAAAAGGTCAAGGTGCACCATTAGTTCCTGCATTTCATAAATATCTATTTTATTCAAAAAGTAAAAATAGAGTAATTGTTAATATTGGCGGCATTAGCAACATCACTTATCTCCCCATCAGCGGAAAGATTGTAGGCTTTGATTGTGGGCCTGGTAACATTTTGATGGATCATTGGATCAAGCTTAATTATGATTTAAATTTTGATAAAAATGGTATTTGGGCTAAGAAAGGAACAGTTATTGATAACCTACTCACTTATTTTCTAAAAGATAAATTTTTCAAACAAAAACCTCCCAAAAGTACTGGGAGAGATCATTTTAATTTAGAGTGGATTAAGAAAGGAATAAAGAAAAATTATTCGTCACAAGATGTTCAAAGAACACTACTTGAATTAACAGCTATTTCTATTTCAAATGCTATCAAAAAAAATTGTCAAAAAGCTGATGAATTATATTTATGTGGGGGCGGAGCTAAGAACAAATATCTTGTTGAAATTTTAAAGAATAAAACAAACTTAGTTGTTCANTCTACAAATGCCTTAAAGCTNCCAGANCAACAGGTAGAAGCAGTTGCTTTTGCTTGGCTAGCAAATCAAACACTTAACCATAAATTTAATAATTCTCCTGATGTAACTGGATCTAAAGGCTTAAGAATTTTAGGTTCAATACATCAATCTTAGTTTTTTTCCTTTTGTATTATAATGTCAGGCTAATTTAAATATTTATAATCAAAATTTAAAGAATAAATGACTACAAAAAAAATAAACATAATATTGGATGGCAAAGAGAGAGAGCTACCTATTATTGAAAGTACAATGGGGACTCCATCGATAGATATAAGAAACCTTGGTAAATACAATTACTTTGCTTATGATCCTGGTTTTACATCTACCTCTGCATGTACCTCCAAGATAACTTATGTGGATGGAAACAAAGGCGAGCTACTTTATAGAGGATACCCTATAGAGCAATTAGCTGAAAAATGTGATTTCTTAGATGTGTCTTACCTTCTAATGCATGGTGAACTCCCTAATCAAATGGAAAAAGAGGGTTATCTCCGATCTATTTCAAGTCATAGCCTTCTTCACGATCAACTGAATAATATTTTTGGGGTTATCGAAGAGATGCCCATCCAATGGCAGTTATGGTAGGCGTTGTGGGGTCAATGTCTGCTTTCTATTTTGATAACATGGATATAAATGATATTGATCATAGACAAATTTCTGCACATAGGCTAATCGCAAAAATACCAACTATTGCTGCTTGGAGCTACACTTACAACCTTGGTTTACCTTTTGTGTACCCAAAGAATGAATATGATTTTGGGACAAACTTCTTACATATGTTGTTTTCAAGACCCTATAAAGATTACACAGTAAACCCTATAATTTCAAAAGCTTTTGAAAAAATTCTTATTCTTCATGCTGATCACGAACAAAATGCTTCAACTTCAACGGTAAGGTTAGTTGGTTCTACAGGAGCAAACCCTTACGCTTGTATTGCTGCAGGCATAGCTTCATTGTGGGGACCAGCGCATGGTGGTGCCAATGAGGCAACTTTAAGGATGCTTACAGAAATTAAAGATGAAAGTAGAATTAATCAATATCTCAAGCGTGCTAAAGATAAAGACGATGAATTTAGGTTAATGGGATTTGGCCACAGAGTTTATAGAAATCAAGACCCCCGAGCAATTATCATGAAAGAAACCTGTCATGAAGTCCTTGAAGAACTTGGCTTAAAAAATGATCCGATTTTTAAACTTGCAATGAAATTAGAAAAGATTGCCCTTGAAGATGAATANTTTATTGAAAAAAAACTATATCCNAATGTTGATTTTTATTCAGGCATTGTAATGAGAGCTATTGGNATTCCTTTTTCAATGTTCACTGCCGTTTTCGCTTTAGCTAGAACCGCAGGNTGGGTTGCTCATTGGAATGAAATGATGATAAGTAAGGAATCTAAAATTGGNCGGCCTAGACAAGTTTACAAAGGCAAANCTAAAAGAGATATTAAATAATTAATTATGCAGAGAATGACGAACCACAACCACAGGTTGTAGTTGCATTTGGATTTTTAATCACAAATTGCGAACCTTGCACATTGTCTTGATAATCAATCTCCGCTCCTGTCAAATATTGGAGACTCATTGGATCAACCAGTAAGANTACATTATCTTTTTCTACTTTTGTATCATCCTCGTTAATAGTTTCTTCAAAAGTAAATCCATATTGAAAACCAGAACAACCGCCGCCGCTCACAAAAACTCTAAGTTTTAGGTCAGGCGTTCCTTCTTCCTCTATCAATTCCTTAACTTTCTTGACTGCATTNTCNGAGAAGTTAATTGGTGTTGGCATTTCTATTGCTGTCGACATATATATGTATACTCCAAATTATATTTATTTTTTAAGTAACTTATTTAAGTTTGACTTAAATTTTTGATTAATATTTTTTTTTGGCTCAATTTCTTTATTATTTTTAATAAATTTTAGCTCNCCATTAATTTTAGCNCCTTCATGAACCTCAATTATGTCATATTCTACTGAACCATTGACAATAGCNTTAGTATTTAATTCTAAATAATCATGACATTTAACATTGCCATTAATTTCACCATTTATTATTGCTTTCTCTACCTCCACATCCCCAACAATTTTACTTCCATCTCCCATTATCAAAAGGCTNTCTTCTTTCCCATGAACTTTTAAATTACCCTTGATTTTACCATCAATCCGAATACCGCCAGTATAAGNGGTATCTCCTGAAATCACGATACCTTTATCAATTAATGTAGTGATTGCGACAAATTTTCTTTTTTTCTTAATCATTTATTTTCTTTTTTTTCCTAACATCTTCTCATAGAACAAGACGTCTTCTCTTAATTTATTATTTTCATCACTTAATATTTTATTATCCTCAGACAATTTATCTATAGATATTTGATTTTTTTCAACTTCAAGTTTAAATTTTAAATTATCTTTATTTTTTTCATAGTTTATGTTTTGCAAATCAATTAATTGAGCATAAATATTTGCATATTTACCACCATCTAAAAAATAAAAAGTTAAACCAAAACCGAGAACAAGAAAAAAAATAGAAAAAAAGATATTGGCAGGCCAGCTAGCCCTTGTTTGAATACGGGGTTTTTTTCTGACTAAATAATGAGGTTTTATTTTTTTCATTTTTACCTTATGGGGTAATTGGCACAGAGCTCAAACCAAGTGTTTCTTGCCAATCCATCATTATATTCATATTTTGAACAGCTTGACCTGCTGCACCCTTCATTAGATTGTCAATTACTGAAAAAATTATGAGTCTGTTCGTGTCTTGCTCTTTATAAAAAGATATTCTACAAAAATTTGATGCCCTTACTGACTTNGTATTTGGATAAATNTTGGATTCCATTATATCTACAAATGGTTCGTCTTTATANTAAGATTCAAAAATGTCTTTTGCCTTAAAGTTTTTAATGCATTCAACATATATGGTTGCAAAAAT
>JGI20155J14468_10003410_pt1 | contig 11082 bp, 7 predicted proteins | sample COG_05_FD_14468 | JGI IMG/M metagenome (IMG submission 14468)
TCGCGGGTGAGCTGTCTGTTCTAGATGATGAAATGAATCCTTCACCCAAGGGCGAACCGGGAACGCTTTGGTTTGCCAATGGCTCNGAATTTCGTTATTTCAATGACCCAGAAAAGACTGCTGAGGCNACGTCCCCTAGCGGTGAAATGACTACGGTAGGTGATGTGGGCTATGTGGATGAAGATGGCTTTCTATTTTTGACAGATCGCAAAGCTTTTATGATTATTTCCGGCGGTGTGAATATCTATCCTCAAGAGAGTGAAGACCTCTTAATTTCGCACCCTAAAGTCGCTGATGCTGCTGTATTTGGTGTGCCTAATGCTGACTTTGGCGAAGAGGTCAAAGCAGTGATTCAACCAATTGATGGTATAACAGGTGATCAGTCGTTAACCGAAGAGCTGCTGCACTATCTTGGCAAGCATTTGTCGAGGCAGAAAGTACCCAAATCTATTGACTACCAACTAGAGCTACCGCGATTACCCACAGGAAAGCTCTATAAGCGTGCACTTAGAGATAGTTATTGGGATGAAGGATAGAAATACGTATGGAGATTATTTTTGAACGACACCTGCGATCAGTTTTAAAAAGCCAATAGTATTTATAATTTTGTGTGTCGTTACAATTAAACAGGGTGATTCAACATATCAAACTAAATTACTCAGCGAGGGGATAGTATGGGTCCATTGTCAGGTAAGACTGTTATTGAATTTGCGGGGCTAGGGCCAGGACCCTATGCAGGAATGATGCTAGCAGATATGGGGGCCAAGGTAGTTCGTGTAGAGCGACCTGGCGGTCAGATGATGACCGCGGGAGTGAATCCTAAATATGACGTTCACAATCGAGGCAAGAACTGCATCTGTATCAATATGAAGTCTGCTGAGGGAATTGCCTGTGCAAAAAAATTGATTGGTACAGCAGATGCCCTAATTGAGGGCTATCGGCCAGGTGTGATGGAGAAACTCGGTCTGGGACCCGATGTCTGTTTAGAAATTAACCCAAAGTTAGTTTATGGGAGGATGACTGGCTGGGGTCAAACAGGACCTTTAGCTAATGCGGCGGGACATGATATCAACTACATTGCTCTTACTGGGGTCTTGCATGCAATTGGGCGCAAAGGAGAGAAACCTGCGATTCCACTAAATGTTGTAGGTGACTATGGCGGTGGTGGCATGATGCTGGCCTTTGGTCTTGTTTGTGCATTGCTTGAGACTCAGCAGTCTGGGCAAGGGCAGGTCGTCGATTGTTCTATCGTAGATGGCGTCGCAAGTTTGATGGGCTTCTTCTATTCTCAATTACAGGCAGGAATAGGGTCTGATGAGCGTGGGGGTAATATGCTGGATTCTGGTGCATTCTTTTATGATGTTTATGAAACCAGCGATGGAAAATACGTTTCCATTGGATCTATTGAACCCCAGTTTTTCAGGGAGCTAGTGACTCTATTAGAGTTAAGTGAGTCTGAAAGTGCGGAATGGATGCAGAATCAATGGGCAATAAAAACATGGCCTCAGATGGCGGATAAACTCGAAGCCCTCATAAAAACCAAAACGAGAGATGCCTGGTGCGACATATTTGAAGGATCAGATGTATGCTTTGCGCCTGTTTTATCCATGGCGGAGGCCCGAAAACATCCACACAATGTTGCACGGGGAACCTTTATAGATGATGGCGATGTGTGGGAGCCAGCTCCAGTTCCGCGCTTTTCTCGGACCAATGCGGAGGCAGGCTTTAGGGCAGTCGCTATAGGAGCAGATAGTCAAGCGGTACTATTAGAGATTGGATATAAACAAGATGAGATAGATGCCCTATTAGACAATGGTGCAATTGCTTAATTGAAGTTTATAGTCTTGTTGGACGATGATTGAAATCTTGGTGATCCGCATATTAACGATTGGGCTCCTGCCTTGAGAGCAGGACATTGTCAGTAGATTCGGAGACTTGATGGAAACCTCTATGACGAAATTTCTAGGTTTCGTTATTCCGTTTTTCTAACAGCCCATCCTTTTGCGAACTACATTGAAAAGCATAATTTATAAACTGGGCTGAGCTATATCCCTTTTTTGCTGCAAAATTTTCACATTATGGGCCGAAGTGACACATTTAGCTCATCTCTAAACTTTGTACAGTCGCCAGTGAGTGCGTAGCCTACTAGCTCGCCTTCTGGTGTCTTGAACACAGCTTTGACTCCCTTAGGGCTCTCTATATCTATATGCCACTGCCCATCAGTTTTAGGCGGAGGTGAGACAGTTACAGGGAACAAGGTGGTTTTAATAATCACGGGCATAGTGCCGTAATAGACTTGCTGTTCATCCCCATTAATCGTTGACGCTAATTTCTTGGCGCCTTCGACCAGTGGCGCTACGTAAAACAATAGATGTTTATCTACCTCTGCGCAATCTCCAAGAGCATAGATATTATTCGCACTTGTTTTGAGGCTTCTATCGGTGATAATACCTCTGTTGGTTTGTAAACCTGCCTCTTTAGCCAAAGTAAGGTCTGGTCGCACACCAACAGCCGATAGGACAATATCTGCATTTACTTCCTTACCGCTGGCAAGGGTTGCTTTGATGCCTGTTCCTTGAGTTTCAATTTTCTCTACAACGGTTTCAAAGTGGAACTGGACGCCGGCATTTTTAAGAGCATTCTTAACTGAATCTGAAGCGGCTTTTGGCATCAGAGTGCCCAGAACTGAGGGTAGAGGATCAACAACTGTAACTTCATATCCACTTTGAATGAGATCATTGGCATACTCTGATCCAATAAGACCACCACCAATTATAAGCACGTGCTTTTTTCCTTCCATGGCTTGACGAAAAGTTGAGTAGTCCATCAAATTATTAATGGAATACACTGATTCCAATCCATTGCCGGCGATTGGTAATTCAATGCACCGGGCCCCCGTAGCCAGAACGAGTTTTGCGTATTTCAGCTTTCCACTCGTTGTTTCAACAACTTGATTATGTTCATCAATAGATTTTATAGAGCTAAATGTCTGTATTTCGGCCCTAAGTTCCAGAGCCATCTCTTCAGCCGTGGCTGTGGCTAACTGATCTGGGCTTTTATTGGTGTGATACCCCGTAGAGATAGCGGGTTTATAGTACATACGCCCATCATCACTCGTGATCATAATCAAAGGTGTCGTTGTATTTAGCTTTCTGTACTCCCTTGCAAGGTTATATCCAGCAAGACCAGTGCCCACAACGATGACAGGTAGCTGATCTTGATCAATCAACTCCAAAGTGTCAGTTGTTTTAACTTTACTTTGTGCACTCTCAGGTGCACTAACAGCAATCATCTCAAAATCTTGTTTACCCACCCCACAGTCTGGGCATGTCCAGTCGTCTGGGATATCCACCCATCGGGTACCTGGTAAAATATCATCATCCGGCCATCCTTTAGATTCGTCATAGACCCAGCCGCAGATAATACATTCCCAAATCTGGAATGGTTCGCCTGAATTTGTAAAGGTTGGAGCCTCTCCCGGTGCTTCTTTTATAATCGTTGATGATTGATCAGCGGAGGGAGTGATCGGAGCGGTAGAAGCAGCAGAAGTAGGGGTCGGAGTCGGAGATGGGCCAGTATTAACCATCTCAAAATCTTGTTTTGAAACGCCACACACTGGGCAGGTCCAATCTTCAGGAACATCTTCCCATCGCGTACCGGGAGCGATGCCATCCTCAGGGCAGCCAAGAGACTCATCGTATAACCAGCCGCAGATTATGCACTCCCAAATATTAAAGGTATTCATGTTCGTTCCTTTGACCCAATTTAAGACGCATTTTACATAGATAAATGGGTCAAGTTAAAGCTATCTTAAGTTTGTAAACCTATGATTAAGGCTACTCAAATAATGTTGTTTAGCCAAGTTTTGACTCTGTTTCAAATTAAAAGCTAAACGTATGCGTTACTGGAGCTCTTCTATGAACAAATTAGAACTGATCTGCCGGAAACTATGAAATATAATTATCAAAATTTCTGAGTAGTTCGAAGAAGAGTTAACCTACTTATCTATGCCTAACAGTTAGTGGAAGTTTAATGATTTTCTGCCGTTTTGGCGCCCCCAGGAATGCGAATATTATCCACTAGTGCTTGGACAGTTGCTGGCGGCTTAGCAGTCAGGTGACTGATTGTCATGGCAATCACAAAATTCAGTAACATGCCTATGGCGCCAATACCTTCTGGAGAGATACCCCATAACCAATACTCTGCACTGTTGAGTTCTGGCGCAACAAATTTGAAGTACGCTATGTAAGCAAAGGTAAATACTAAGCCTGCTAGCATTCCCGAAATAGCACCCTCTTTGTTGGCGCGTTTGGAGAAGATACCCAAAAGTAACGCTGGAAAAAGGGATGCAGCGGCAAGGCCAAACGCAAAAGCAACGACTTGGGCGACAAAGGCGGGAGGATAGATGCCAAATAGTCCGGCGATACAGACCGCAACGGCTGCCGCTAAGCGGGCATAGAGCAATTCCTGTTTCTCAGTTATTCTGGGGAGGAGGGTCTGTTTAAGTAAGTCATGAGAGATTGCGCTTGAAATAACCAGTAGCAGCCCAGCAGCCGTTGATAGAGCGGCGGCCACGCCACCAGCGGCAACAAGAGCAATCACCCAGCCGGGCAAGCCTGCAATCTCAGGGTTGGCCAGCACCATAATGTCTCGGTCGATATAGACTTCGTTGGCAGACTCAGTGGATTTATTATTTAACAGTCGCTCGCCATGACTACCACGAGTGCCATCAACATCGAATATCGGTTTCGCAGGTGATAATGCGGCACCAGCGCCATATTGCATAACGCCGTCATCATTTTTATCTTGCCAGGCGATTAACCCTGTATTTTCCCAATTACCAAACCATTCTGGAGCTTCATCATAGGCGGTATTGTGGACTGTATCGACTAAATTAAGACGTGCAAATGAGGCCACCGCCGGAGCAGTAGTATATAAAATGGCAATAAATACAAGAGCATAACCTGCGGACAAACGTGCATCAGACACCTTGGGTACCGTGAAAAAGCGCACCAAGACGTGAGGGAGTCCAGCCGTGCCAAACATTAGGGCTGCGGTAATTGCAAAAACATCAATGGTTGATTTGCTACCGGCGGTATAGGCACTAAAACCAAGGTCTAACAATACGCCATCGAGCTTTTGCAACACTGATAGACCTGAACCATCAGTAACCTCAGCACCAAAGCCCAGCTGAGGAATGGGGTTGCCCGTGATCATGATAGATATAAAGATTGCTGGCACCATGTAAGCAAAAATCAGAACACAATACTGAGCTACCTGAGTGTAGGTAATACCCTTCATACCACCAAGTACGGCATACATAAAAACAACAGCCATACCAATTATCACACCGGTATTCACTTCTACTTCAAGAAACCGAGAAAAAACAATGCCCACGCCACGCATCTGGCCAGCAACATAGGTAAAGGAAACGAAGATCAAACAAACCACCGCAACAATGCGTGCAGCCTGGGAGTAGTAGCGCTCGCCAATAAAATCAGGAACAGTAAAGCGTCCAAATTTACGTAAGTAGGGCGCTAGAAGAAGTGCCAGCAGGACGTAGCCACCTGTCCAACCTAATAAGTAAACCGAACCATCGCGACCAATAAATGAAATGATGCCTGCCATAGAGATAAACGAGGCAGCACTCATCCAGTCGGCAGCAGTGGCCATGCCGTTTACTACGGGGTGCACTCCACCACCGGCGACGTAAAAGTCTTTGGTGGATCCGGCTCGTGACCAAATTGCGATCCCTATATAGAGAGCAAAAGATGCGCCCACAAACAAATAAGTTAGTACTTGCGTGCTCATGATTGCGGCTCCTGATTGCTGTCATCATCCCCGACATCAAACTGTCTATCTAATATTTTCATTTGTCGCGCATAGACAAAAATGAGAGCAACAAACACATAAATAGCACCTTGTTGAGCAAACCAGAACCCCAATTTAAAACCGGCGATGGTAAATTGATCGAGCCAATCGACAAGAATGATCCCACAACCGAAAGACACGGCGAACCAAACCACCAAGAGTTTGGCGAGGAGTTTCAAATTGGCTTGCCAATACAGAGTTTGATTATTAAGTGCGGTCTCATGCTCAAGCTGGTTGCTCTTTTCTTCAGTATCCATGGTAATTCCTTATTTTTTATTAGCTTTGGTTGCGCAAAAGCTTTTATTTTTCTTTAAGTATAAGAGTATCAAGATCTAATTCTAACGGACTATATTATTTACGTCGGATATAAATCTTTTAGTGCTTGACCCGCTTTATCTCGAGAACTACTCCCTCTGCTAAAAGTTGATTGATGCTTAATTTGGCTCAGTAATAACTTTATATCGAGTTCGGGTAAATCAGTGTTTTTGTCCTGAAAGAGCTGGCGATCGAGTTGCTCAAATTGTTGCTCAATATCTTTATCTTCTAAACTAACAGCGAGAGCTTTTAGTGTCTTTGGTGGACGTTCAGCAAATAGTGTTTTACCCCACATTAAAATGGCATCACGCATCGCCATAAGGTCATCACTTTTTGCCGCATCTTCTATTGTTTTTAGCTGCTGCCGTAGTGTCTGGAGTGCAGTGCCTTGAGATTCGATTGAGGAATCCTGGTTCTCCCTGCGAGCTTGAGTTTTTCGTACGATTAACATTGCCACAATTAGCGAAGCAAGAATTGCATTTAATGCTAAAGAAATAGAGATCAGGTTTGAATTAGGTGGCTTTGATATCATCGGGCTTTCAGCAGAAAGATCATTACCTGAGAGCGCCGTAGCGCCAATTATTGCGCCATCATTAGCTAGGTCATCATCTGCATTGCTGACACTGGGTAACACCTGAAGAGTAGTTGATGGCAAGCGCGAGATTTGCTCTCTCTGTTGATTAATGTCCCACCAACGCACTTCGATAGGAGGTAGGGTTATTTCGCCGGACTGGTTTGGAACCAAGGCAAAAGACTCTATCCTCGTTGAAGTTAAACCTTCACTAGAGAGAGATTGATCGAGCTGAGGCTGGTCTGGATAGACACGATAATCTGAGCTCTGGAGTACCTCCAAGGGCGTAATTTGAGCACTACTAAGTCCTTTAGCGGTGATGGTAACAGTACGTGTAATGGGCTCGCCAACCGTAGCATTCTCTAGATCGCCACTCCAGCGTTGCTCTAAGCTAACTTTGCTACTCGGCATCCAACCTAGCCCGGCAGTTTGACTTGGCGGAGCCTCAATATTCACTTGCACGGACTCGGTGTCACGAATAACTTGATTGCCACGATTATTGAAGACACCAAATTGACTCCGAGTATTTACCTCATAGGCGCCAAAACGCAGACTTGGAATCTCTAACTGCCCAGCAGATTGCGGAAACACTGCATACTTTACCTCCAACACCAAATAAGTTCTGCCGTTCAGCACCTTCTGATAGGTCGTATCACCTAGACGATGAAGCAGGGCGTTGGCTATTTTTAGCTCAGAGAGACTGTAATCTCTCAAGTTAATTGAGGTATACAGGCGGTGAGTTAAGATAATTTGCTGGTTAACATAAACAGTATCGTTATCCACCAGAGTTTCGGTGTATATAGGCTGCGTACCTGGGTTTGCTGCAGTTGGGTTTGCAGGTGCTGCTCGCACCCGTAGCTCCAAAGCATTACTGATATCACCTTTGAAACTAATCGATGGAATTAATAATATTCCTGCTCTCTTGGGACGCAGCTGTATTGTCCAGGCGGTAAATGATTCAGTTTTGCCATTAACATTGCTGTAACTTTGTTGGCGGTTATTAGATAAGACATCAAAGTCGTTGGATAAAGGCTTAAAGTCTGGTTCGCCGGTAAATACTTGGCCGTCATAACGTATTTCTAACCTAAGGGTCTCGTTACTATCCAACACGGAACGGTCAACTTTTGCTGTTAAGTCAGCCCAGCTTAGTGACGTTAATAGGGCTAAAATACCTAAACTCACAACTCGGATAGTTATTTTAAAATAGTTACTCATTTACCAGCGCTCTTCGTTAGTNGGNGGTCTTCGGTTCTGACTACGTTGCCGCGCTTGGTGGCGAAACTTAGCACGAAGGAGACCGCCAGGATCATCGGGGATGCGTCGAAGTATGCGTTCAATCGCTTCTTGTTCCTGTTTTTCTTCATCACTCAACTCTTCAACAGAAACCTCTTCTTTTTGTTCTTCCTCTGTTGCGGCTTCATTTTTGTCCTCAGGCTTATCTTGCTCAGGCTGGGCAGGATCTTCATTAGATTCGTTTTGTTGATCCTGATTTTGTTGTTCTTGGNCCTGATCTTTTTGTTCTTGACTCTGCTGGTCCTGATCTTGCTGTTCTTGGCTCTGTTGGTCCTGATCTTGTTGTTCCTNGCTCTGCTGGTCTTGATCTTGTTGTTCTTGGCTCTGCTGGTCCTGATCTTGTTGTTCTTGATTCTGTTGGTCCTGATCTTGTTGATNCTTNANNTGCTCAACCAGATCTAGATTAAACCTGGCATCTTCCATTTTAGGCTCTTTGCTCAGAGCATTATTGTATGCCTCAATAGCTCCTTCGAGATCCCCTGCTTTTGCCAGTGCATTACCGTGATTGTAGTCTCCGATCGCGCTATCATCTTGGGAGAAATCTGCTATTGCTTGATCAAAGTCTCCGGCTTTGAAGGCAGCGCTGCCACGCCAGCGAGAATCTTCAAATAGATCTTTAGCGGCCTCAAAGTCCTCCGCCTTCATCGCTTCTGAGGCTTGCTGATCGGGAGTTTGCCATAAGTCTTGCCATTCTAAAGCCTCAACTGGCTGAGCAGTGAACAGCAGTGGGGCAATTAAAATTACCACGACTGACCCTTTCCTAAAGCTGAGTAGCAACACAGGCAGCAACAAGAGTACCAACCAGTATCCTTGATCATCCCATAGATCGAAAGAACGATCTGTTTCTCGTGTGCTATTTGTGAGCAGTGAGTCCATGCCAGCCAGAAGATTATCTATATCTCGATCATCGGCGCTTAGCGTTTGATAGGAACCACCATTGTTGGCAGCAATTTTTCTTAGGGTTCCTACGTTCAGTTTTGCGACGATAACATTGCCTGCCTTCTTGATAAAACCACCTGCAAAACTAGGAATCGGAGCACCATCAGTTGTGCCTACACCGAGTATAGAAAGCCTGTAGTTACCTTCACCTGAAATAATTGGCGCAATATTACTCAGTGCAGATTTATCAATACCATCAGTGATTAGCAGAATATCGGCTTGCTGGTAGCCTCCACTCACAGCTAAGTCTATGGCGCTTGCCAAGCCTTCCTCCACATTACTGCCAGTTTCTGGCATTAGATTTGGTTCAAGTACGGGGACCATGCTCATGATGGTATTGCTATCCTCGGTCAGAGGAGACACGGTATGTGAATCTCCACCATAAACAATCAATCCAACCACACCCTCGGTTCTTCGAGTGAGGATATCGATCAGTTTGTAGCGGGCTCTGACTAAACGATTTGGCGAAATATCTTCTGCTAACATTGAAGGAGAAAGATCTAGAACTACCACCAACGCGGAGTCTTGCTTATGCACAGGTTGAGGTAACTGTTGCCAGGCGGGACCTGCAAGGCCCAGACAGCAAAATATCCAAGCTGAGATCATAAATGCCACAAGCCAGGGACCGCTTAAGGCGTGCTTTCCTCCTGAGCCTTGAAGTAGAAAAGGTAAAAGCTCTGGGTTGATAATAGTTTCCCAATTGCCAGCATTGCGTTTTCGCCAAGTATAAAAACCAATGACAGCAACAACGGGAAGCAAGCCCAAGAACCACCATGGCCGTAAAAAATGAAAGGTATCAAAAATTTCGGTCAAACTCTCAATCATTACCGTAACCAACCTCGCCTTTGCGTTGACTGGCCGTAAAAACAATTAAGCTGAGGCAAAATGCTAGTCCCAGGGGCCAATGAAATAAACTAACGATAGGTCGAATGGTCTCGGCATCCTGTTCAATAGGCTCCAGTTGGTTCAGTTTCTCGTAAATTGATGCTAGCTCCTGAGGATCTCTTGCACGAAAGTATTGACCGCCAGTGGCCTGTGCAATTGTGGTTAATGTTTTTTCGTCTAGGTCTGCACTGGGATTTACCATTGTTCGACCAAATAGCCCACGCTGCTCCTGTCGTTCTGCGCCAATACCGATAGTGTATATTTTTACCTTAGCTCGACGTGCTAGATCAGCAGCTTCTTCGGGATTAAGAGCGCCTGTATTATTTGAGCCATCGGTCATTAAAATCAATACACGATGATCCTGTGGTCGATCTTGCAGTCGCTTTACAGATAACCCAATTGCATCTCCTATTGCTGTGCCGTTGCCAGCAAAGCCAATTTGAGCTTCTAGCAATAAGGATTCCATTGTTTCTCGATCAAATGTCAATGGTGTTTGTAAATAGGCTTTTTCGCCAAACAAAACGAGCCCTAAGCGGTCACCCGCACGTTTGATAACAAAATCTCCAACCACTGACTTAACCGCCATCAGACGATTAACGGTTTGGCCACGAATGACCATATCTTCTCGCTCCATACTTCCTGAGATATCAACAGCAATAAGAATATCGCGTCCCTCTGTAGGCAGTGCTACGGGCTCACCGATATAAACTGGACGAGCAATGGCTAGTAGAGCGCTTAGCCAGCATAGACTGAGTAAAATTAACAAAAGTCTGTTGCGCCAGGTAGTCGCTTTTAAGGATACCTGCTCCACGCTGGCTGCCGCTGTAAGCATTGGAGCTCTGAGGGCTCTTATGGTGGTTTCAGCCGGTTTGCGACGCCAACGGTAGATAAAGGGTAGGGGTGCTAACGCCAATGCCCAGGGCCAAATAAGGCTTAACATGTTGATATTTCCTTCAACTTGTCCTGAGCGTAGTGTTGTTTGATCCAGATCTCACTACTATTGATGATGGACTCAGTCAGTTCATTATGTTCTTGCCTGTCATCAGGCCTGCCATAAAGCAGGGCATTAAGATCAATAGGTAGATTCTGGAATACTGTATCTTTGCAACTGGCTTGCAAAAAATTTAAAAACGCTGCCAGATCACGACTACTAAAGTGTTGGTCTGGATAAGCACTATTGACGGCTTGTTTAAGTGTTTCCAGAATCA
>JGI20155J14468_10003414_pt1 | contig 11077 bp, 6 predicted proteins | sample COG_05_FD_14468 | JGI IMG/M metagenome (IMG submission 14468)
GTCGTCGAAGCGCGTTCTCGCGTTAAAAGAAGGACTGTTAGGGCGAGCGAGTTCTTCTTCTTCGGTCGCATCGTCCTCGTTCGCGTCAACGTCATCCCAACGCATCATCAATCGTTCAACCGAGAGAGGGATATCCTCGTTTTCGAAAAACAACTCGCACAACAACGCGGTGAAAGAGGTGAAGAAAGCGACGGGAAAAGACAGTCGATCGCAAAGAGGGATCGCGGGCGCGCGTAAGGATGCGTCTCACTCTTCTTTGGATGCGACGAGTGCGAAGAAAAAAGTCGTCGCGAAGATCAACGGAGGGAATAAGCATCTGGATATCGCGAGACGTGGCAAAGCAGCCATGCCGCAAGCGGCGACGAGCGCGAAACCGAATGCAATCGATTACTCCGTCGGGGGCACCGTGTACCCCGTACCGCAAGAAGTGAAAGGCTCGAAAGTGGTCTACCAAAACGCAGACGGCATGCGCGTGGACGATGGGAGGTACCAGAACTTTAAGAGCGATTTGAAAAACGAGTTGATGATACCGGAGGAGCGCATCATCACCGACGCGGTGAAGACGTACGCGTACGGGACGGACGCGAGTTTTTACAGATTGTTACCGCAAATGGTGGTGAAGATCCACTCCGAGGAAGAAGTGAAGAAGATTTTACCGTACGCGAAGAAACACCAGACGCCGGTGACGTTTCGAGCGGCTGGGACGTCTTTGAGCGGGCAAGCGGTTTCGGATTCGGTTCTGTTGAAGTTGTCGCACGTCGGGAAGAACTTTCGAGATTACACCGTGCACGAAGACGGGAGGAAGATTACGTTAGAACCTGGATTGATTTTGGGCGAAGTGAATAGAATTTTGCAAGCGCACAAGAAGAAGGGCGGGCACGCGGTGCAATACAAGATGGGTCCGGATCCGTCTTCGATCGATTCGTGTATGGTTGGCGGCGTCGTCGCGAACAACTCTTCGGGCATGTGCTGCGGGGTGAAACAAAACACGTATCACACTTTGGAAGATATGAGAATCGTGTTCGTGGACGGAACGGTTTTGGATACCGCGGATCCGGCGTCTCGAGAGAACTTCTTGAAAACGCACCAAGACTTGTGCGCGAAAGTGAGCAACTTGGCGACGAAAGTCCAAGCGGACGCCGAGTTGACCGCGCTGATCAAGAAGAAGTTTGCGATTAAATGTACGACTGGTTATTCCATCAACGCTTTAGTAGATAACGATGCGAAGGACCCGATTGAAATTATCAAGAGATTGATGATTGGGAGTGAAGGTACTCTCGGTTTCGTCTCGAGAGCGACGTATAACACCGTCGTCGACCACCCGCACAAGGCGAGTTGTTTCATCATGTTCAAAGACGTCGACGACGCGTGCAACGCGGCGGCGGTGTTGAGACGCGAAACGACCGTCGATGCGGTGGAGATCTTCGATAAGGCGAGTTTACGTCAGTGCGAAAAGCACGAGAAGATCATGTCGTTGGTGCCGACGATCCCGGAAGCTGGGAAGTACGGCGCGGCGCTTTTGATCGAGTGCAGAGGCCCAACCGACGCGGAGTTGGACCAAAACATTAAAGCGGTGACGACCTCTTTGGACGGCGCGAACTTGAACTTTTTGCACCCGAGAGAGGAAACGTATCCATTCTCGAAGGATCCAGCCGTGTACGGTACCTATTGGGACGTGAGAAAAGGTTTGATTCCTATGGTTGGCGGCGGTCGCGAAGCCGGTACTTCGGTGTTGATTGAAGACGTCGCGTGCGAAGTCGATTCGTTGGCGCCAATGACGAAGGATTTGATGGCTATGTTTGAAAAGCACGGTTACGACGACGCCTCGTGCATGGGCCACGCGTTGGAAGGTAACTTGCACTTGGTCTTTTCCCAAGGTTTCCGTACGGAGAAGGAAGTCGAGACGTACGGGATGATGATGCAAGAAATGTGCGAGATTGTTGCGGTCAAATACAAAGGGTCGTTGAAAGCCGAGCACGGTACCGGGCGTAACGTCGCGCCGTTCGTNGAAATGGAATGGGGCACCAAAGCGTACGATATCATGTGGGAATTGAAGGAAATGTTTGATCCGGATTACGTGTTGAACCCGGGCGTTATTTTGAACAGAGATCCGGANGTCCACCAAAAGTTTTTGAAGCCGAAACCGGTGGCGGACCCGATCGTCGATATGTGCATGGAATGTGGTTTCTGCGAATCCAACTGCCCGTCCAGAGACGTGTCGTTGACGCCGAGACAAAGAATCACGGTCTACCGCGAAATTAGTCGTTTACAAGCGATGGAGAACAGAGGCACGGAAGATCAAGCGCGATTGGACGAGTTTTTGGACATCTTCTCCTACGCCGGTGACTCCACTTGCGCTGCCGATGGTATGTGCGAAGTGAAGTGCCCGGTTGGTATCAACACCGGCACTCTCGTGAAATCCATTCGCGCGAGAGAGCTCGAGCAAGCCAAGAATGTCTCGTCGGTTGCCGCGTCGCTCGGGAGAAACTTTGCGAGCTTCTCCGGCGTCGTCCCGCCGTTCTTGAACTTGGTTTCTGGCTTCCACTCTATTTTGGGCGAAGGTGTTTTGAAAACCGTCTCTGGTGGGTTGAACAAAATCTCCGGGAACATGATTCCGGAGTGGAACCCGCACATGCCGCGAGGCGCGCCGAAGTTGCCGGAACCGAACCACGCGAAGGAGAAACACGCCGGCGTTGAAAGAAAAGTCGTCTATCTTCCGTCCTGCGTGACGAGAATGATGGGTCCGAGTAAAGCGGACGCCAATTTGGAAGGCGTCGCGGACGCCATGATGTCCATCTTGGCCAAAGCGGATTACGAAGTTGTCTACCCGAAGGGCTTGAGCGACCAGTGCTGCGGCATGTTGTTCAACTCCAGAGGCTTCAAAGACACGGCGATTACGAAAGCGGCGCAAATGGAAGAAGCTTTGTTAGAAGCGTCTGAAAATGGCAAGTACCCGATCGTTGTCGACACCTCTCCTTGCTTGGCGGAAATCAAAGGCTCGTTGCAAAACCCGGCGTTGAGATTTTCCTTGTACGAACCGGCAGAGTTCATCGCGAATCACTTGCTCGATAAGCTCGAGTTCAACAAGGTGAAGAAACACGTCGCCATCCACGTCCCGTGCTCGTCCAAGAAGCTCGGTGTGGAACAAACGTTCACGAAACTCGCCGAAAAGTGCGCGGAAGAAGTGACTGGTTCAGGTATCCCGTGCTGCGGTATGGCTGGCGACCGCGGTATGCGATATCCGGAATTGACGGGCGGTTCCTTGAAATACTTGGACTTGCCGAAAGGATGCACGGACGGTTACTCCACCTCGCGCACGTGCGAGATGAGTTTAACCAACCACTCTGACGTTTCCTTCAAGGGTTTGGTGTACTTGGTCGACGAAGCCACGACGGCGAAGAAGGCGTCGGCGTAAATGAATGCGTGAGAAAGAAGAAATATATAAGAAATGTGTTTGTGTTAACCTACCTGTTGCGCGGCGAGAGAAACGATTGATTGAGTAAAATAGACGAACGAAAAATAATCATCTAATCTGTATCTATATAGTCGATTATAATAAACCTCAGAATCCTACTACTACTATAACTATAAATACTCTATTGCACATCATCATCATCATCATAACTTCGAGGAAGCTTTTTGCCCTCCTCCTCCTCCTCCTTCTCAATCCGTCTAAAACGCGTTTCAATTGCTTCACGATGGTCGGTTCGCACAACATTCGAAACCCGTCCTTCGCCTCTTCCTCGCACCCGTACCGATACCATTCCTCGGCAAACGCTCCTCTCAAGTTAATTTTCGTCTTCGCGTACCCGTCTCGCGGTAACCGTTTCATCTTCTCCGCGATTTCCATCACTCTTTTCTCCAACATCCCTTCCTCGCATACCTCGTCGATCAACCCGTATCTCAACGCCTCGCTCGGTTTCGCCAAAGCGCCTTGCAACAACAACTTCTCCCCCAACGCTTTGCTCAAAGTCACCTCGCAGAACCGCAACGCCCAAAATTTCGGCACCGGTATCCCCAACATCACCTCGTTCAGACCAAACGAGCTCGTTTTGTGCGTCGTTTGTACGCGATAATCGCAACACAAGGACAACATGGCGCCGCCCGCCGGACACGCGCCTCGAATACCCGCTATCGTCACCAACGGAGACACCAACAATCTCGTGAGAAAAGTCGTTTGTACTCTCCAAAACTTCTCGTATCTTTTTGCAGTCGTCTCTGGAGCGTATAACTCCTTTATATCGTTCCCGGCGGTGAAAATATCTCGTTTTAATTTGGAGAGAAAGATAAGAACGCGCGTTTTCGGGTTGGATTCGATATGCACTAACGCGGAATGTAATTCCGTCCAAAACTGTAAATCCATCGCGTTCGCCGGTTCCGAGAGAAGAGAGACGATCGCTATCGTTTCTTCTTCTTTCGCGAAAGAGACGGTCACTTTTGGTGGTACTAATGGTCCCGACATCGTCGCGCGAGACTTCTCTTCTTTTCGAAAACAACAAAGTAAAAAGTCGTTTACTCTCTGAAGCCTCTTCTTCTCGATGATGGTTCGTTATTGTTGGTTGCTTCAGAAGTTCGTTGTTGTGAGGAAAAAGCAGCCGAAATTTTTCGCCTTCCTTCGGCTTCAATTTTTCGCCTTCCTTCGGCTTTGAAGCCACACGGACAGACCACCAGAAGAGGAGTTTTCTTTTCCTCCCCCGCTCGCGCACACAAACAACAACAACCCGATCGAGAGATGAAAAAATAAAAATAAATGGAACAACGAGGACGACGGGAGTGAGGAAGACCTTTATTCTCTATATATTATATATTCAACGCGACGCTTGCGAACGAGAGTTTACGCGCGACGAGACGGAAGAGACGCGCGCGCTTTAAGAAGAGTTAAGCTTTTGAGTGCGCGCTTTCGTTTGCGCGTGCACACAATCGACTCTAAAACGTTTTCCCACGAAACGTTTTGAAAGAAGAAGAAGAAGAAGAAGAAGAAGAAGAAGAAGAAATTATGAGCGGCAACAACCAACTGGTGATACCGAAAACGCACGATGCAAAAGGCGAGAAATTAAACTGCGAGGAACGATTCGTCGGCGAACGAGCGATGCGGACCGCGGAAGGCGCCGCGAGTTTGCTCGGGATGACCAAAGATATCCTGATGGAAAGGAAAAGACGACAAAAAGAGGAAGTTTTGGTGGTGGCTTCGCCGGAGGGAAAAACGACGAACGCGGATGATGCTACCACCACCGGAGAAGAAATTAAGGAAGAAGAAGGAGGAGAAGGAGAAGAAGGAGGAGAAGAGAAGAAAGATGATGAATCCCGGTTGGATTGGAAACCGCCGCATGGAAGGAAGCGGATTAAACTCGGCGACGACCAAACGCTCGAGATGCCGTATAAGTACGATTTTTTAAAGTACGATTTGAATTTACCGGGTTTGAGAGAGCTCGCGTTGCCGGAGATTATGCGGAATAACGCTGGGCACATAGATTATAGGACGATTTCGCACCAGAGAGTTTTGACGTTGTTTCAGTTGTTGCACAATTCAGAGTTGGCGGAGATTCCGTGCGGAGAAGAGTTAGCGAAGAAGAGAGAGGTGGATAGGGAGTTTGCGCTGGCGAATAACGTGAAACGGAGAAAGCGGAAGATTGAACCGGAAGAACCGGATACTAAAAAACGACTGGCTGCTGGAAGAGGAGGAGGTGGCGGAGGAAGAGGAGGAGGAGGAAGAGGAAGAGGCCCGACGTTCGAGAGAGATCCGCAGGATGAGTTACGAAAAGGTATTCCGCGGAACATTTTGAAAATGACCGCGGCTGGAGTTGTTCGGGGTGGCGATGGTGAGGAGAATACCGAAACTGCAGAAGATCGTCTTTTAACAAAGTTTACCCCGGTAACGGTCCAAGAAGCAGCCGCGCGATCCAACGCGCCTTTAGTGCCAGTAGAAGCGTATTGGATCGAAAAATTCGCGAAAGTTGAACAGGAAGAAATTCGACGATTGCCCTCCAAAGAAGAGCGCGAGTTACAACGCTCGCAATCAACGCTACGTAGACACGGCATACGCGACGAGTTACACCGACGACGCGAAGAGCAAACGTTTGAGTTTGCTCAGTACGCGACGAAGTTTCAACCGACGGAGGAGAAACGGAAGGAAACGAACATTGAGCAGTTGTGGCGACGGATCGCCATCATTGAAGTTCCAGGAACGAAAAATATTGCAATGTTACGGAACGACGTGGAACTGCGACGCGCGCGTTTATTAGCGCACATGTGTGCGGTAGAAGTTAGGAAAAGAAACGCACTTCGCAAACGATTGATGAAAATCACCCCGAACGCAAACTTACGAAAACTCTCGTTTGTGGTTTCCTCGTTTTGGAGAGCGGCAGAACGGCACGCGGAAGACCACATAAAGAATACGAAAATACGAGAACGACAGGAGAAACAACGATTAGAGCAAGAGCAGGAGGCGAANATGCAAGAGCACCGGTTGCAATTTTTGTTAAACCAGTCCGAATTATACGCACACTTTGTCACGAAGAAAACCACCGAGGACGAAGAAGAGGTGATTCGAGAGAAGAGCGAACAAGCCATCGCAAAAGCCGTGGCTGAGAATCCAAATTCAGTGTTATCCGAAGAAGAGAGGAAGAAAGTCGCCGAGGAAGCGAAACAATCCGCTCTGGAGGAAATGCGAAAAACGAAATCGAAAATGGACGAGTTTGACCAATCCACGAAAGAAGCGCGAGATAAGAACAAAGTCGGAGAAGAAGCAGACTTTAAAGCGATGGATGTGGATAAAATCGAACAACCGAAAATGCTCAACGCGACGTTGAAACAGTACCAATTGGAAGGCTTAAGATGGATCGCGAATTTATACAACAACGGCATCAACGGTATCTTAGCTGATGAGATGGGTTTGGGTAAAACCGTTCAAAGCATCGCGTTGTTGGCGCACTTGGCGGAGAACAAAAATTTGTGGGGGCCATTTCTCGTTGCCGCGCCGACGTCGACGTTACCGAACTGGTGTGCCGAACTGAAAAAGTTCATTCCAGATTTCAACGTCATTCCGTATTGGGGTTCGCAAGATGAACGGAAAACCTTACGGCAAGCGATTGGCGGGAACGAGCAAAGCACGAGAGACGCCGCCTGTCACGTCTTTGTCACGAGTTACGATTTATTGTTGAAAGACGAAAAATATTTGAATAGGATTAAGTGGCAATATATGGTTTTAGACGAAGCCCAGGCGATTAAGAACAGTTCGAGTTTACGCTGGAAATCGTTGTTGGGTTTCAAATGTAGAAATCGTTTGTTGCTTACCGGTACGCCGGTGCAAAACACGATGCAAGAACTTTGGGCGCTGTTGCACTTCATCATGCCGACGTTGTTTGATTCGCACGAACAGTTTGCAGAATGGTTCTCGAAAGGAGTCGAAGGCTCCGTGACGGATGGTAAAGAGTTGAACGAACAACAGTTGGCTAGATTACACGCCGTGTTAAAACCGTTCATGTTGAGACGTTTAAAAACGGATGTTTTAGGCGAAATGGCCGCGAAGGAGGAACACGTAATCAGATGCGGAATGAGTCGTCGACAAAAAGAGATGTATAGGAGTATTAAAAAATCCGTCGCGTTCGATCAAATCAACGAGGGCGATTACAATCCTCTCGGTACGATCATTCAGCTCAGAAAAGTGTGCTCGCACCCGGATTTGTTCGAGGAGCGATCCAACTCGGAACCGTTTGCGTTTTCGCGATTAGGCGGCGCGCCGGGATGTTACGTAGGAAGTACATCATCAATTTCTGGAGATGCAAATGGCGCAGATGGCAGCGACCCTAAAACGACGGAGAAGATCGGTATGGGCGGTGTGCGTATGAACATCAATGCGTTCCTGAAAACTGCCGAACCGCTCGTGGACGTGCGCGCGTGGAGAAGTGAAATCGAAGTCGCGCTGCCGAAACTGGCGTTTAGAGATTTTGGCATTTTGTTTTCCAGTAAGGAGAAACTGTTGAGAAATGATTTTAACGTCGTGACGAATGCGTCCATGAGACTCTTGCGAATGCACAACACGTGTTCCGAGTGGGCCCAAGCCGTGTTTGAAAGAGACGAGGACGCGTTGACAGCGAAATTCGTCACCGCCAACGGCGGCGGCGAACACCGATCGTCTTTTTACGAAACAGAAGGTCTGAAAGCGCTGCACTTTGACGAACACTCTTCTTCAAGAAGGAAAACAAACAGAAGGATGTTGAACGTGTGCGGCGTAGGAAGTGCGAAGGACTTCAACGATAAGCGCGCACAACACCATCAAGAACACGGCGCTGCAAAATGTTACGTTCTCGAGGACCTCGTCAAAGATACGGTGCCTTTTATTCGCGCGGTCAATCGCGCGTACCAACCGAGAGTCTTGTCAAAACCACCAAACGAGTACTGTTCTGATTCTTCGCACTACTCGATGAAAAGCAATCAAACCCGAATGTCTGATTACATTCGGTGGGCGCTATGGGAGTCCACGTCGCCGATGGAACTCACCGGAAGACACCAAAAATGGAAATCTTCCCTGAGTAGCAGTTACGCTTCTGTCTTTCCTTCGTCTTCGGTCGCGGCGAGCGAATACGAGAGAAGGAATCTCGTGATCAACTCTTCCGCGAACAACGTGATGTTGAACAAGGTTCAAAAACTCACGCACCGCACCGACCGAGTCTCGTTGTTAGACGAAACGATGCACATCCACGGGGACTCTTTATCAGAATTACCGAACCCGGGGTACGATTTAGCGTTGGCCATGGCGGATTCCGGGAAACTGGCCGCCTTGGACAAACTTTTATTCGAAAAGAAAGCGCAAGGGTCTCGAGTATTAATTTTCGCGCAAATGACAACCATGCTTGATTTACTAGAAACCTATTTGCGAGCCAGGCAACACAAGTTCGTTCGTTTAGACGGTTCAACGAAAGTTTCCGATCGCGCCGCGGTGGTGTCTGGATTTCAATCCGACGAGTCCATCTTCGTCTTTATGCTTTCAACTCGCGCCGGTGGATTAGGTATCAACTTAACCGCCGCGGATACGGTTGTATTCTTCGAATCTGATTGGAATCCAACGGTCGATCAACAGGCCATGGACCGTGCGCACAGATTGGGACAAACGAGAACCGTTCACGTTTACCGTTTGATTTGTCGCAACACGGTTGAAGAATACATCGCGAAAACCGCCAAGGAAAAAGAGCAAGTGACCGATTTAGTCTTGAAAGGGTCCAACAAGAAGAAGGAAGAAGAAAGCCTCGAACGCGTAAAATCTTTCGACGAAATCAACGACGCGCAAACGACAGAAATCTCCAAAGCGGAGGCTTTAAAAATGTTATTGGACGACGCGGGCGAGGAGGAAGAACACACGAAAGAGCGAAGAGTGAGAATGGAAGTCAAGATCCAAAAAGCCGTGGAAATCATTCGAGCGAAGAAAGGAGGACGAGGAGGGGAAGTAAAAGCGGCAGGAGCGGAAGCTGCAACATAACTTAAACTAATAACTAAACTAACTACATCTAGCACTAGAATTTATTCAGGCCATCGTCCGACCGTCCTCAACTTCTGCCTCTCCCGCATCATCACCTTCTCCAACCTCGGCGCCGCTAAATACTCCTTCACTATTCTCGCGTCCATTTTATCCACTAAATGTGCGTGCTCTTTCGCAATCGCATTCAACTCCTCGTCTTCAATTTTTTTCGACGACTTTGACGAGGAAACCGCTCTCACCAACTGGTAAATCTCCTCCGGTTTCATCTTTCCATTTGCGTTTACCATCTTCTCCCTCCGTTTCCCCACGGTATTTATCACAGACTCCGTGATGATCTTTCCTGAACTCGAATTCATGATTTTGTGCATGTTGGAAACCAACTCTGGGTTCTTTTTATGCATAAGCGATGTAGTATTACTAGTATTCGTCGTCGGGTCCATCACCGCGCTCCACTGCTCTCGAGTCGGTTGGGTGATTATCGATTCCAATTCGCTCGGGTTTCGTGGAAGTTTTCGAGGAGTCGTCTGAATCGTCGTCGCGGTAGTACCACCACCATTACCTTTACTTTTCACGATCGCGGAGGCTTTGAGGACGGTTTTCCGACCGGAGTCGGCGAGGTGTTTCGAGGGTGTTCCACCCATTAATGTCTGGGGAATTTGGTTTCCCAAAAGAGAGAAGGGGGAAAGTGTTCAAGTTGTTTTTACGCGCGTGTTATTTTTAATCTCATGTGGTGTATAATAATGTTACAAGCTAACGATATGCGAAGATTTCTCTCTTCTGTCTATGATAATAGTGTTGTTTACTTTACTTCTTGGACTTCTTCGGCAACAAGACAGAGTGGATGTTCGGCAAGACGCCACCAGAGGCGATGGTGACTGTCCCCAACAACTTGGACAATTCCTCGTCGTTTCGGATGGCCAATTGGATGTGTCTCGGTACGATTCTGGACTTTTTGTTATCTCTGGAGGCGTTCCCGGCGAGTTCGAGAACTTCCGCCGCTAAGTATTCCAACACCGCGGCTAAATAGACCGGGGCACCGGCACCAACACGGGTGGCGAATTTGCCAACCTTGAGGTACCTCGCGATTCTGCCAACCGGGAATTGAAGACCCGCTTTGGCGGATCGAGAGACGGCTTTCTTACCGGATTTACCTTTACCACGTCCAGACATTGTTGTTTTAAGAGAAGAGCGTGTTTTGTTGTTGTTTATGCGTTTACGAGTGTGTTACTTGTGGGTAACGAGCGCGATTTTATGACGCACCTCGTGCTCAATTTCGTACTTTTCTCTCTTTTTCTTGTATTTAGGGTAGTCTTTTTGAAAAAAGTTCATCTTTCTGACCCCCATTTGGACGCAAATCCAGTATTCTTCGTCTTGAGTAATCAATACCGCGTTAAAAGGTATCAAAAGCTTTTATCTAACACACAACAACAATTCTGATCACATGAGACACTTTTTGCGGCAATTGATTGAGTATACTTGAATCTGTGATCCGTTAGATTCTGCTTTTTTTCAAACAATGGGTAATTAAGTTCCCCTTTTTTACCATTTTTTTGATCGACCTCGAATTTCAATTGACTTTGTCTCGAACTTGCCCCTNGAATT
>JGI20155J14468_10003420_pt1 | contig 11063 bp, 9 predicted proteins | sample COG_05_FD_14468 | JGI IMG/M metagenome (IMG submission 14468)
CATCTTCTAGAAGCTTGCTCCATTCTAATGATCCAAACTTTGAATGAACCTCCCAAAGACCCGCCACTGTTCCCGGCACTCCGCTTGCAAGGTATCCAAATGTTGATAATTTTTGATCATTAAATGTACCATCTGTATTTAGGTACATATCTTTATCAGCATCTATCGGTGCCTTTTCTCTAAAATCAATTGAGAATTGTTTATTTAAAGCAGAATCATGCATTACCATAAAACCTCCTCCGCCAATATTTCCAGCTCGTGGAAGAACTACTGCTAATGTGAAACCAACAGCAATAGCTGCATCATATGCATTACCTCCGTTATTAAGAATTTTTTCTCCTACTGCTGTAGCTAAAAAATGCTGAGTTGTAACCATACCATTTTTGCCTTGTGCTATATTTTTTTGAGCAGGCTCATAATCACTAGGATTGACTGTCCCGATAGCTTCATAGGATTGTGCTGATATATTTACAGAGTATATGAGGAATATAAAAACAGATAACAATATTTTCTTGAAAATATTAAGGCTTTGAAAATAAGAATGTATGTGCATAATAAAACTTCTTATAGAAAATATACTAAAGTTTAAGTTTAGCTATAATAACTTTTTTAAATAAATTATATACATTATTAATGAAAGACTTATATCAAGAGACTTTATCTCAACTCACTTCACCTGGTCAAATGTTTGAAACCAAAGAAGTTGTTAACGATTCTGGAGTTACATTTAATGAATATATCAATTTTCCAGACAGTATCAGAGGTTATTTAGATTTTGCTCTTTTACATTCAGCTAAAGAATGTCTTGTATATGAGGGTGAAAGATATACATACAAAGAAGTATTTGAAAAAAGCGCTCAGACAGGAAACGCTTTAATTAAAGAAGGCATAAAGAAGGGAGATAAAGTTGCAATTTGCATGCAGAATAATCCAGAATTTATTTTTGCATATTTAGGAATAGTTGGTATTGGTGCGGTTTGTGTTCCTCTTAATTCCTGGTGGATCCCATCTGAGGTTATATACGGTCTAGAGCACTCAGATGCAAAACTTTTATTTGCAGATAAAAAGAGAATGCAAGGCTTAGAATCTCTTGAAAATATTAAAAAAATTGTAACAACTTACACTCCTGACTCTTCATTTAAATCTTTTTCAGATTTTATTAAAGAACACTCAACCTCATTTCCTGAAGTAGACATTGGTAGAAATGATCATGCAACTATCTATTACACATCTGGATCTACAGGGAAGCCAAAAGGTGTTCTGTCTTCTCAAAAAGCAATAATATCAACTGTATTTAGCTGGGCATGTTTTTCTTCTATTATGAAAGAAGTTGATGCTCAAAAAAATCCAATCACCTCTTCTTTGCTCGAAGAAGCTTCAGCAATTTTACTTTGTGTTCCGCTTTTCCATGTTACGGGAAGCCATGCTGGCATGTTTATGTCTATTTTGGTTGGTCGCAAAATTGTTATGATGAAAAAATGGGATGCAGGCATAGCATTGCAACTGATAGAGCAAGAAAAAATATCAGATATTACCGGTGTTCCAACTCAGACATGGGAGTTATTAAATCATCCCGAGAGACTAAATTATGACCTTTCATCTTTAAAGACACTTGGTGCAGGCGGAGCACCAAGACCAGCAGAACATGTTAGACAGCTTGATTCCGAATTCGAAGCTAGACCTGGTATTGGTTATGGTCTTTCAGAAACAAATGCATTAGGAGCTCTTGGAAGTGGAGATGAATATGTTAATCACCCTCAATCAACAGGAAGAGTTGTCCCTCCTTTAACAGAAATTAAAATTATAGATAAAAATTGGAATGAACTTAAAGAGGGTGAAGTAGGTGAGATTGCTATAAAGTCTTTAGGAAACATGATTTGTTATTGGAAAAATCCTGAAGCTACAAAAGAATGTATGAGCGATGATGGGTGGTTTAGATCAGGTGACCTTGGAAAATTTGAAGGTCCTTTCCTATATATATTAGATAGAGTCAAAGATATTGTCATTCGTGGCGGTGAAAATATTGCGTGTCCAGAGGTTGAAGGAGCAATATATGAGCATGAAGATATTTTAGAAGCATGCGTATTTGGCATTCCAGACGAAAGACTTGGAGAAATTCTGTGCGCAGCAATTTATTTAAGAGAAGAGTCTAAACTTTCCATTGATGAACTCCAGTCATTTTTATCAACGAAGCTTGCTGCATTTAAAATACCAGTTAATATTAAATTTTATAAAAATAATCTTCCAAGAGTTGGATCGGGAAAGTTTGATAAGCCAAATCTTCGAGAACAGTTTTTAGAGAATTTATAATTTCATACGAAATTCTTTATATTTTAAAAAAAAAGAGTATAAATAGACAGTTGAATTAAAATTAAATTATTATATGTCAAAAAAAATATTACTCATTGAAGATGAGCCAGATATTCGTAAAACTCTTGAATATAATCTTTCAAGGGAAGGATATGATGTAATTTCAACTTCCTCTCTGGCTGAGGGGAGAAATTCTTTAGAGTCCAACTCCTTTTCATTAATACTTCTTGATCTAATGTTACCTGATGGATCTGGGTTGGATTTATGTCGAGAAATTAAATCAGATAAAATTTTTTCATCAATACCAATAATTATCCTTACTGCAAAAGATGATGAGGTTGATAAAATTGTTGGTTTTGAGCTTGGAGCTGACGATTATGTTACTAAACCTTTTAGTGTTAGAGAATTAATATTAAGAGTAAAAGCTGTATTAAAAAGAGGTAATGTAAAATCAGAAAACCTTGAAGTAAAAAGACAATTTGGTGATTTAGTAATTGATATAGATTCTCATGAAGTATTTGTAAATAATGACCTAGTTATATTAACAGCACTTGAATTTAAGCTTTTGCGTCAATTAGTTGATAGAAGAGGTAGAGTACAGTCTAGAGATCAGCTACTTTCAGATGTTTGGGGGTATAGTGCTGAAGTTACTACAAGAACTGTTGACACCCATATAAAAAGATTAAGAGAAAAACTTGGTACTATGGGTAAGTATGTCCAAACCATCAGAGGTGTTGGTTATAAATTCTCAAGAATACCCGAGTAAGCATATGGGAATAAGATCCCGAATTTTCTTAATTGTTTTTTGCTTACTAACAATTAGCATCTCAATAACTTATGTTGTTGCTGAAAGAGACTTAACAAATACTTTAAAATTACAAACAGTTAATGAGCTAGAAAAAAAAGCCAACTTTTGGTTTTATCTGTTGATAATTTAAATAAATTCAATTCAATTCAAGAAGCAGATATTATTGCTGATAAGTTTGCTATTGCCTCAAATTCAAGAGTAACTTTTATAAGTAATAACGGTATTGTTATTGGAGATTCAGAATTAAGCCCTGAAGAAATAGAAACTATTGATAACCATGGAAATAGATCAGAAGTGATAGAAGCCCTTGAGTTAAAAACAGGATGGTCCTCGAGATACAGCAACACTCTTAATAAGGATTTAATATATTTTGCTATCCAGGATATGCAACAACCAGATCCAAATATCATTAGAATAGCTGTACCTCTAAACTATCTAGAAAATATTACAGGTACTCTTGGCCTATCCCTTATTCTTCTTTATTTAGTAGTTTTTATAGTCTCTATTATTGCTAGTGGAGTTGCCGCTAATTATTTATATTCAAATATTCAAGATTTAGCAAACGTTGCTGCAAGTATATCCAAAGGCAAATCTCTGAAAGATAATATTAAATTACTGCCAACACAAAGAGTAGATGAATTTGGAACCGTTGCTAGATCAATTTCACAATTATCTGAAAATTTAAAAAATCAAATCAAGATTATTGCTAAACAAAGAGATCAGTTTGGACTTGTTTTAGATGATTTAGGAGAGGGTATATTAGTTACCAATAAAACAGGAGATGTTGTTTTTACAAATGAACAAGCTTCAGTTATTTTGAATATAGATAGCCTGATAAATGAAAATATAAAGAATTTTAATATTCCTGCTTTAAATTATTTATTTAAAAGGGTTAAAAATAAAAAAAGAGCTGATATTGAATTTGAAATTCATATTAATAGAAGATATACAAAATGGGTGTTAGGATCAATGAATCAATCAAAGACCACCGGTCAATTCATTCTTGTTCTCCATGATATAACACAACTAAGACAGCTTAATTCAATGAGAAGAGATTTTATATCTAATTTATCTCATGAGTTAAGAACACCTGTAAGCGTAATAAGAGCAAATTCTGAAACCTTGTTAGATGGAGCTCTTGAGAATAAAAAAGATGCAAAGGTATTTTCAAAGGCTATTCTTCATAATGCCGAAAGATTGACTTCTATGGTATCTGATTTAATTGATTTATCTAGAATTGAATATGGAGACTTAAACCTAAATATAGTCGATATTAATTTAGATGAGTTTATTGAGTCATATATTCACTCAATGAAAAGTGTAACAATGAAAAAACATATCGATATTGTTTATAAATCTAATCACAAAAGCCTTATAAAAGCTGATAAACAATCAATTGAAAGAGTTATGAATAATTTAATTGATAATGCATTTAAATATTCACCAAAAAATTCGGTAATTAATATATCAACAACCGAAAATCATGAATACATTAAAGTAGAGGTCGCAGATGAAGGAGATGGAGTTTCAGAAAACGATCAAGAGTTTTTATTTGATAGGTTTTATAGAACTGCAGCAGCAAGAGCTTCTGATAATAAAGGTAGTGGCCTGGGTTTAGCTATCGTTAAAAATTTAATAAACAGTTTAAATGGAGAAGTTGGTGTTTTAAATAATAAAGATACTGGAAGTATTTTTTGGTTTACCCTGCCTGTAAAAAAATAAAACTTTACAAATAAATAATAAAGATTTATGATGTCACATAAATGTCACATAAATGTTTCATTTATGTAATAAAGGAGTTAGTGTAATGGTAAAGTCAATTTGGAAAAAATTTCATTCTTTCATGAAGTCCGGGAGACTAAATAAAGTAATCAAAATTTCAGGCATAAATTAAGTTTATATTTCATAAATATAATAAGTGTGAACCACTAAACCTTCAGCCTTCTGTAACATTTTCTTAATTTCAGTCTACTTTCCCATTTAAATATTTAACTAATACTCCTCTTAAAATTTTTAATACCCGTTTTTTAATCACGTAGTTATTTGTAATCAATATAAACTAGGTATCTTAGTCTCACTTGGGTTTAAGTTAAGTTTATAATTGTTTAGTAATAATATAAGATACAATTATTACTTCGTATGTTCATGATAAATTTTAAAATTATAAAAAAAGTTTTTTTATCCATACTAATATTACCTGCAGTATTTATCATTTTTTTAATTCTGTCTTCTAATATTGATGAACCAAAAATATTAACACTAGATAACATAAATCTTAATGATTTTAAAACTAACTCTTCATCATCAAAAGTAGATGAGTTTCTTGTTGACGAAAATAACCAAGTAGAATTTGATTATAAATTAATTGGTATAAGGTCTGGCAATCAAGACTCTTCCGTAATTGTTAAAAAAGGTAATAATCAATTTCTTGTTGCACTTGGGGATTTTCTTGAAGGTTCATTTGAGCTTGTTGAAGTAAATCAAAATGATGCCTTATTCCGTCAAGGGCAAAAAATATATAAAATTGAGAAACAAAAGGATAAATAGATAATATGCAAACTTTTAATAAAATTTTACTAGTATTAATGTTTTCCATTGGAAATATTAATTCACTTTACTCTCAAGATTCTTTTATCCTAAATTATGAAGATGTTGATATTACTAAAGTAACCCAAGATATTGCTCAGTTTTCTAAAAAAACAATTATTCTTGATCCTAGGGTAAAGGGAAGAGTAACGATTTATTCAAATGCAAATTTAAACAGAAAGCAGGTATGGGATGTTTATTTAAGGACAATTCAGGTAAATGGTTTTAGTGCTATTGTTGAAGAAGGCTTTGTTAGAGTTGTCCCTGAAAATGAAGCCACAAGAGATGATAGTCTGTTATCTATGTCTTCAGGAGACTACCAAACTCTTGTTATACCTCTAATAAATAGATCTACGGAAGAAATATTACCAATGATTAAACCGATTACTGGAAGACAGTCTCATTTATCTAGCATCCCTTCAATTAATTCCATCTTATTGGTAGATAGGATAAGCAACCTTGATAGGATTAAGAGTTTGATCAAGGATCTTGATAAAAATAATACCGCTAAAATTTCTATAATAAAACTTGAAAACTTATCATCAATAGAGGCGGTTAGAATATTAGACAAATTAAAGGCACAAAACAATCCAACAATAAATAAATTTATTGCTATTCCATTTAGCCCTTCTAATTCAGTAATTGTTTCTGCTAATGAGTTTGTAACCTCCAATATAAAAGAAACATTAAAATCTCTTGATGGAGATATTAGATCTAATGATTCAATTGATGTTATTTATTTAAAGTATGCAAAGTCTGATGATATATCGTCTATTTTAAATTCAATTTCTGGCGGTTTCCCGCCAGATGCTGACGGCGCTAAAACTGTAATCACACATCATGTACCAACTAACTCTCTTATAATATCATCAGCAGAATCTAACCTTGGAACAATTAGGAATATTATTTCTCAGCTAGATATCAGAAGGGCTCAGGTATTAGTTGAAGCAATTATAGTAGAACTTTCAGAAACTGCAGCCAAAAGTCTTGGTATTGAGACTATCTTTAATGGCACCGATAAAGACAGTATTCCAATTGGAGTAACAAGATTTGGGGGGTCTGGTCCTGATTTACTTTCTATCGTCGGATCTGCAGCAGACTCCACTGATGTAACTTTATCAACAGCAGCATCCGCATCACTATTAAATACTCAAGGTCTAATAGCTGGTTTTGGTGATTTAACTCCAGGTAAAGATAATTTTGTAGGTATTATTAATGCTATTGCTCAAGACTCAAATTCTAACATTCTCTCAACACCATCAATATTGGCAATGGATAATGAACTTGCAACATCAATTATTGGACAAGAAATACCAATCACAACCGGTGAAAGTTTAGGTACAAATAACTCTAATCCCTTTAGAACCACCTCAAGAGAAGAGGTTGGTATTAAACTTGAAGTCACTCCACAAATAAATGAAGGAAGTTCAGTTGTACTGCAGATTAAAATTGAAGTATCTGGGGTTGCTGGAGTGCCTATGAGTGGAATAGATATTATCACTAATAAAAGAGCTATTGAGACAACAGCATTGGTAGATAATAATCAGATTATTGTTCTAGGCGGTCTTGTTGATGAGGACACGCAAGATAGTATTTCGAAGGTGCCATTATTAGGCTCGATACCTGTTTTGGGTAGGTTATTTCAATCATCATCATCGACAACTGTTAAGAAAAACTTGATGGTTTTCCTTAGACCAACAATAATTATTGATTCTGCTTCAGCAAACGCAACCTCTAATGAAAAATATAATTATATAAAAGCAAAACAAATTCTAACAGGTGAATCAACGGAATTAATTGATTTAACTGAATCTAAAGATTGATAAAATCATGTCTGATATTTCATTAAGACAAAATAGATTTAATATATTTCCCTATGATTTTGTTAAAGAGAATCAAGTTATAGCAACAAAAACTTCAGATGGCTTTGAAGTTATTTCTCCAATTAAAATTTCACCTGATTTATATCATGAGATACATAAATTTTTAAAAACTGATTTTCTTCTAACCACGTGCAATACATCTAAATTTAATGAATTATTAACTAACACCTTTAGTATTGAAGATGCTTCTAATGATATATCTGAAGAACTATCAGATGAATTTGATTTACAAACTTTTGCCGGATCTATCTCTGCCACTGAAGATCTTTTAAGTGGTTCGAATGATACACCCATAATAAAGTTAATTAATGGTGTTATAAGTCAAGCAATTAAAGCTAAAGCATCAGATATACATTTTGAGCCATACGAAGAAAGAATTATTGTTCGTTTTAGGGTGGATGGAATTCTTAGAGAAGTTTTATCACAAGATAGTAAAATATCATCTGTTTTAATATCAAGAATAAAAATTATTTCAGGATTAGATATATCAGAAAGAAGGCTTCCTCAAGATGGAAGAGTGTCTCTATCATTGGGTGATAAAAGTGTTGATGTCAGAGTTTCTACTCTTCCTTCATCATATGGAGAAAGGGTCGTTTTAAGACTTCTCGATAAACAATCTGCCCAAATAAATATAGAAGATTTAGGATTACCATCTAAAATACTCTCAAATTACAAGTCATCACTAAAAAATCCTGAGGGCATAATTTTATTTACAGGTCCTACTGGTTCTGGAAAAACAACCACTTTATATGCAGGCCTAAGATACTTAAGTGATTCGTCTCAAAATATACTTACAGTAGAGGACCCGATTGAATACACTTTGAACGGGATTGGACAAACACAAGTAAATACTAAAACAGGCTACACTTTTGCAAAAGGTTTAAGAGCTATTCTAAGACAAGATCCAGATGTGGTAATGGTTGGTGAGATGAGGGATGTAGAGACCGCTCAGATTGGTATACAGGCAAGCTTAACAGGTCATTTAGTACTATCAACAGTTCATACCAATAGTGCTATTGCAGCAATTACAAGATTGCGAGATATGGGTATTGAATCATTTCTGTTAGCATCCAGCCTTAGAACAATAATATCGCAAAGGCTTGTTAGAAGACTATGTTTAGATTGCAGAAAGAATGGGACAGCATCCACTCAGACTCAAAAATTATTTAGTCTGGATTCATCGCAAAAAGTATGGAATTCATCCGGATGTCTTTCATGCTCTCATACTGGATATCAGGGTCGAATCGCTATTGCTGAATGCATACAGGTTGACAAAGAGTTAAAGGAATTAATTCATAACAATGCATCAGAAAATACAATAGCCAATCATGTATTTAAAGAAAATCAATCAATTGATGATGCATCTTTGGAATTATTAAAAAATGGTATAACTTCTGCTGAAGAGCTAATAAGGGTTGGAAATCTTAAAGAAGATGCCAACATTTAACTATTTAGCACTCGACAATGCCGGTAAAAAGAAAAAAGGTGTTCTTAGCGCACAATCTGAAAGAGAGGCAAGAAGGTTTGTAAAAGAACTCAATCTTACCCCTATTAATGTAATTGAATCTCATGGCCTAAAAGGGATAAAATCTAAAGTTAAAAATAAAGATGTTATAATTATGACAAGACAAATTGCAACACTTTTAGAAGCAAATACTTCAATAGTAGATGCATTAAAAATTACAGCAGATCAATTAAATAATAAAGATTTAATTAATATCTTATATAGTCTTAGAGAGGATGTTGTTCAAGGAAAAAGACTTGGTCAATCAATGATGAAATATCCTAGTGTATTTGATAATACATACTCATCTTTAATTACTGCAGGTGATTCATCTGGAAGTTTAGATACTATATTTAGTAAGTTAGCAGACTATCTCGAAGAAAGTGCCTCCATTCGTCAAAAAGTTTTTTCAGCATTAACATATCCTTTTATATTAATAGGTTTTTCAATAATAGTTATAATAGCATTATTGGTTTTTGTATTACCCCAAGTAATAAGCCAATTCATTAAGGCTGGAGTTGAATTACCACTAATAACAAAGTTGTTACTAGGCCTATCAAATAATATATTTATTATTCTTTTAGCAATATTGTTTGTAGTTGCGACCGTATCATTTATCTATAAAAGGTATATCTCTAAGATAAACAATCACATCTCAGCACACAAGCAATTATTAAAAATTCCTCTTGCGGGTAATTTTATATTAGTTTCAGAAATTGAAAGATTTTCAAGCACAATGGCTTTAATTATGGAGTCTGGATCTAATCTAGATACAGCTTTATCTGAATCAGCAAAAGTTTTAAATAACAAGTATTTATATAGTTTGGTAATGGAAATAAAAAATGATGTGATAGAAGGTAAGGATTTTGTATATTCATTAAACCAGGCAAGTATTTTCCCAGAAATTTTTATTCAACTTATTTCAAGCGGTTACAGGTCAGGAAACTTAATTAAAATGTTTAATAAAGCCTCAAGCTTTTTAAAAAATGAAATTGAATCCAAAAGATCAATATTTCTATCACTCTTAGAACCGCTTGTTATTATTTTTATGGGTGGATTTATAATGTTAATAGTTCTAGCTATACTAATACCGATAATGCAAATGAATACTCTTTCTCTAGGATAAATTATGAAGAAACATCAAAAAGGTTTTACATTGATAGAGCTAATGGCGGTTTTAGTTATACTTGGGATTCTTGGAACAATAGTAGTTGTTAATGTAGCACCTGTATTTCAAAGAGCTAATTTAGAAAAAATTAAGGCTGACATGGCTCAAACAGAAAAAGCCTTAGAAATGTACAAATTTAATGAATTACAGTACCCATCAACCTCTCAAGGCCTTGAGGCACTTATCATTCCAAACACTGCTTTAAAAAATCCATATCTATTTCCAGAAGATGGTTATATATCATCTCTTCCTATAGATCCGTGGGGTAGAGAATATATTTATGAATATCCCCCAAGAAAATCAAAAAAATTTGATTTATATACTCTAGGAGCAGATGGAATGGAGGGCGGTACTGGTGATGACACTGACATCGGAAATTGGATGGAATAAGTTATCTAAGGGCTTTACTCTCATAGAGATATTAGTAGTACTAATAGTAATTGGTATAGCTTCATCATTAATTTTTTTAAATTTTAGTACAGCTACCTCAATATCAAAAAATCAATCTTCATTTAAGAATGCTTTTGATTTTCTTACTGAAGAGAGCATTGTTACAGGAAATATAATTGGATGGCATGCAAATAATAAAGATGAATTTTCTTATTTTTTAGATTATAAAAATATTAATATCAAAGATATAGATAATCCGTATTCTTTAAATTGGGATGATTTTTCAGAATATAAAAAAACCTTTAAATCATTTGATGGAGCTATTATTGATTTTCAAAACTATGATAAAAATATTCCTTTGATAATATTCTATCCTTCTGGAGAAAACTCAGGCGGCATAATTAATATTTTTCT
>JGI20155J14468_10003425_pt1 | contig 11055 bp, 8 predicted proteins | sample COG_05_FD_14468 | JGI IMG/M metagenome (IMG submission 14468)
CAAGCTCGTGGTCTTCCTCCTCGACGACGACGAACGCATCGACGATGAGAAGGGTGGTGGTAAAAAAGACGAAGACGAAGAAGGCGCCATCATCTCGTCTCAAAGTCCTCGTCCTCGAATACTGATTTTGAGTAGGAGGAATAGCAGTAGTAGTAGTATTCGCTCGCGCGCGCGTACTAAGAATACGAGGAAGAAAAAGCGTCCTTTCACGTCACCAAAACTGTTGTACCAAAATTGTTTAGGGTTAATTTTAGATTAGGGTTTAGGCACAAAAATCAGTCCTCGATTACATCACGAGAGGCGTCACTTTTTGTATCAAAAGCGCACGCGTTTTACAGAACAAAACGCTCTCTCTTTCTTTTTATTCGTAGTAGTATATTACTCGTATTACTAGTATTACGGTGGTTATTATACATAAAGAAGAATATAATAATAATGCCTCGATTACCGTCGAACTTTGTATCCAAGAAGAAGAAGAAGAAGAAAAATGGAAGCGATGATGATGACGACGAGAAGAATACCAATTCGGAAGACGAAGAGGAAGACGAAGACGGAGGGTACACGGTGGTCGGGGAAGACGTGACGGACTCGTCCGCCTCGGAAGGAGAAGAAGAAGAAGAAGACGCGATGATGATGGCGGGAGGAGAAGGAGCGCAACAAAAGCCGACAAAGACGCAACAACAAAAGCAGCTCGAAAGACCGAAAGTGTGGCGGCCGCCGGAAAACTCCCAAGAAGGGGCTTCAGACGAGATGGAATACGACGCCACGGCGTACGATTGCTTGCACGCGTTTTCGCACGAGTGGCCGAGCTTATCGTTTGATATCTTGAGAGACGATATGGGAGACGCGCGCTCGAAGTTCCCGCACGCGTTTTTTATGGTTTCCGGGACGCAAGCAGATCAGGCGAGTAAGAACGCGTTGTCGATATCCAGGGTGGGGAGGTTGAAGAAAACGGGAGGAGGGACGAAGACTAGCAGTAGAAATAATAATAACAATAGAGAAGAGAAGAAGAAAAAGAAGATGAATAGCAACATTGATAATAATTCGGACGATTCAGATGAGCACGACGATTCAGATGAGGACGATGATTCGGATTCGGAGACGGACGATTTCGACGCGTCCAACCCGTCGAAATCGGGGAAACCGACTTTACACGTCTCGTCGATTTCTCACCCGGGTGGGATTAATCGAGTCCGTTTAATGCCACAAAATGCGGCAATTTGTGCCACTTGGTCGGATTCCGGGCACGTGTTAGCCTGGGATATCTCCACAGCGTTTCGCTCGTTGCAAAACTCCGTGGAGGACCAGAAGAATCAAAACGTGGTGAACGAGAAGAAGATGAAAATCGCGCCGAAGAAAGTGCACTCGAAGCACAAAGAGGAAGGGTACGCGTTAGACTGGAGTTCAGTGTCTGCTGGACGATTAGCGTCTGGCGATAATACCGGATCAATTCACGTGTGGGAACCGACGGATGCGAACGTCACGGATTGGAACATAGATTGCGGATACGCGGACGGCCACGACGGGAAATCCGTCGAGGATATTCAATGGAGTCCATCCGAAGCGACCGTGTTTGCCTCGTGCGGTGGGGACGGCGGGATTTCCGTCTGGGATACTCGACAGAAACCGAAACCTGCGATTCGAGTCAAAGCGGCAGAAAACTGCGATATAAACGTCATGTCTTGGAACCGATTAGCGAACTGCATGATTGCCACCGGCTTGGACGACGGAGGATTGAAGATTTGGGATTTACGCCATTTCGATCCGAAAGGGAAAACGAACCCAAAACCAGTCGCGCAATTCACGTTCCATCGAGGACACGTCTCCTCCGTCGATTGGTCTCCATTCGATAGCGCCATGCTCCTCTCCGCGGCGAGTGATAACACCGTCTGCGTGTGGGATTTAGCCGTCGAACGCGACGCCGAAGAGGAAGCGCAAGCCATGGCGGAGAACGAATCCAACGCCGAGATCCCGGACGATTTACCGCCGCAACTCATGTTCGTCCATCAAGGCATCACCGATCCAAAAGAGGCGAAGTTTCACTCCCAAATTCCTGGTTTAATCGTTTCCACCGCTTTGGATGGGTTTCACGCGTTCAAGCCGTTCAACGTCGGCCCGGAAACGTAATATAATAATACTACTAATGTTCACATTTTTTACGCAAACTACTCGCCACACGCCAAAAAGCCGCCACACGCTCAAGATCTCCTCCTATTCGTACTCTTTTATATCATCTCATCGATACATAAACATAAAAAATGAGTAACAAGATAACGACTCGACAAGCCAAGAAGCGTCGACTCGCCGAGAGAGATCATCCTCTCTGGGAACTCGTCGTGAATAACGACGATATAAGTTTAACCCACATCGTTCCAAAGCTAAACGTCACGGACGTGAAATTCTTGTACGAAACAAATAAGGCATCGAGAGCGTTGATTAAACGCGCTCCGCGGGAGATAAAGTCACACATACGCAAGAAGTTTAGAATTGAAGAGATGTCGTCGATATCGACCTTGGAATGCGCGTGGGAGAAACGACCGCCGTGGTTGAAGGACGAGAGAGATTTTTGCACGAAAGTTGCTGAAACGAATAAACTCGAGTTGCTCAGGTGGATACGAGAGGAGAAAAAGTGCAAATGGGACGGATGGACGATGAGTTCAGCCGCGTCTCAAGGGAATCTGGAAATGATAAAGTATTGCGTGGCAAATGAGTGTCCCGTGGATGAGAGGGCGTGTACGTGCGCCGCGCGAAACGGGCATCTCGAGGTACTGAAATACTTACGCGAAGAAGTCAAAGCGCCGGTGAACGGAAAGGTGATTAAGATAGCGGCGTGTCACGGTGACCTCGAATTGATACGGTATCTTGTCGAAAACAAATGCGCGGGGTGGGAGAACGGGTATCTCGATGCGCTCGATATTATCGCCAAACACGGCCATTTCCAGTGCCTGAAATACTTGCACGAAGAAGTCAAATTGCCTTTGAACGGAAGAATGATTGACTTTGCGGCGAACCGAGGTCATCTTGAAATGATACGGTATCTCGTCGGGAAGAAATGCGAAGGTTGGGAAGACGGCTGCCGTGAGGCGCTCAGTTCTGCTGTCTATTGCGGTGAAGTAGAGTGCCTCAAATACTTGCACGAAGAAATCAAAGTGCCTTTCGACCAGGACGATGAAGATTCGACGATGGATTTAGCGTTACGAGGAGGATCTACGAACGTCGAAATGTTCAAATATCTCATCGAGAATAATTGTCCCATAGAAATACCTCATATGATATGTTCGTGTCTTATTGGTTATCAATCAAGCCATCATCATGGCGGGAGAAAACCCAAAGGGAGATGCAATTTTATGCTATTAGAGTGCCTCAAATATCTACACGAGGAGGCCAAAATGCCTCTCACCGAAGACACGATGATTGAAGCCGCGGGATTCGGTGAAATCGAAATCATGCGTTATCTCGTCGAGAAGAAATGTCCTATCAGTTCGGATGGTCGGGCGCTTAGTCGTGCCGCAGAAGACGGTGATCTAGAATCTGTCAAATACCTATTCGAAATCGGCACGCCAGTGAATATAAACGCTCAGAGATGGCTCAGTACGTGGGGGTATACACCCGATATGTATATGGGACCGGAACGAGCCGAACGTTTTCTAGAAAAAGCGGGGGATGACGGCGAATATCCTCACCTTTGGTCGCGATAAACGTTGTGGAAAACGCGGATTTGGATCCCGGTAGAGATTTTCGCAAGCAGTAGCAAAGATGTTGTCGCGTTAATAAATGAATACAAACTATATCACACACACGCAAAAATAAACTCGTCTACCTCTATCTCTATTATCTATACATATATAATACACACTATGCTGCTCTCGCGCGCGTTTCGTTTCTCCTAGCCGTACGCTTGCTGCGCGCTGTAGTTCACCACCAACATTTGCTTCTTCTTTCTCGCACTTCCTCCATTCGTCTCAAACTCTCCTTCTCCTCCCGAACCTGACCCGAACCAATCGAACAACCTTCCAACTTGTTCGTCGTACGAAGGCGTGAACGCGTCGTTTAAGTACACGAACACGTGCGCGCGTTTCACTTGTCTCGAGAGGTGCGAGACCACGTCCACGAACTTCGCCGAGCGTAAGACTTTCACTTTGGTTTGTTTCAACAGAGGCGTATCGCCGCCGGTCGGTTTGAACAGGACGACGACTTTGTCCTCGGACAGAGAAGGATCTTGTTCTTTAAGATCTCCGTCTTCTGTTGGTGTTAAGGCGGAGGTGGACATTATTCTCTTTTCTTAAAAATGCAATTGGAGATGTGTTGTAACGACTTTTGGAAAAGAAGAATGGAGCAAAAGAAGAACGAGCGCGCTGGATATGTGTTGATGTTTCGTTCGAGTGAAATTCTTCTCTCTCTTAAATTACACACTTATTTTTATCATTTATGTTAATTATACTCTCTCTCTCTCTCTCTCTCTTCTCTCTCTCTCTCTCTCTTACTGCGCGGGCTTTGTACGATAGGTAGTATTATTATATATTATTTTACTTGTCGTCCAACGCGGCGACGCCCGGGAGCACCTTGCCTTCCAAGAGCTCCAAGGACGCGCCACCGCCGGTGGAGATGTGGGACATCTTGTCCGCCAAGCCAGCCTTTTCGACGGCGGCGACGGAGTCGCCACCACCGATGATGGTGATACCGTTCAAGTTGGCCAAAGTGTCCGCGATCGCAAAGGTACCCTTGGCGAAGGCGTCCATTTCAAACACGCCCATCGGACCGTTCCAGATGACAGACTTGCACTCGTTCAATTCCTTTTGGAAGGACGCGACGGAGTCCGGTCCGATGTCCAAACCCATCCAGCCATCCGGGATCGCGTCGACGGAGACAACCTTCGTGTTTGCATCCGCGGCGAACTTGTCCGCGACGACGACGTCAGTCGGCAAGAGCAACTTGACGCCCTTCTTTTCCGCTTCCGCCATCAAAGTCTTGGCGAGTTCAACCTTGTCGTCTTCAACCAAAGAGGCACCGACGGATTTGCCCAACGCCTTGTAGAAGGTGAAGATCATACCACCGCCCAAGATGACCTTGTCAGACTTGGCCAAGAGGGACTCGATGACGCCAATCTTGGAGGAGACCTTGGAGCCGCCGACGATGGCGCAAAACGGTCTCTCCGGGTTCTTGACGGCGCCGTCGAGGTAGTCCAACTCCTTTTGGAGCAAGAAACCGGCAACGTTCGTCTTGCAGGTGCCAGTGACACCAGCGGTGGAGGCGTGCGCTCTGTGCGCGGTACCGAAAGCATCGTTGACGAAGATTTCGGCGGAGCCAGCCAACTTCTTGGAGAACCCGGCGTCGTTGGCTTCTTCTTCCTTGTAGAATCGAGTGTTTTCCAACAAGCACACGGAGCCGTTGGACATGCCGGCGACAGCCTTCTCAACTTCCGGGCCGACGCAGTCGTCGATCTTGGTGACCGGGCAGGAGAGCAATTCGGACAATCTCGCGCCAACCGGGGTCAAGCGGAACTTGTCTTCCGGGCCAGACTTCGGTCTGCCAAAGTGAGAGCACGCCAACACCTTGGCGCCGTTCTTGACCAAGTATTCGATGGTCGGGACGGCGGCGCGGATGCGCGTGTCGTCGGTGATGTTCATGTCGCCGTCGAGCGGGACGTTGAAATCGCATCTGACGAGGACAGTCTTACCTGTTGTTATAATTGTTGTTGTTTTAGAAGAAGAAGCATTTTCGCGTCAGTACAAAATAATTATATTATTGTCGTTGTTCCAGGTGGTCCTTTTCCCTCCTCTCGAAGATATCATTTGCCACCTCATCTCTGATCCAAAATCAATAAAAACACATCCATCGCGCGCTTCTTTCCGCCGCTCTCGTGATGCTTTTTGTACCGCATTCATCATCATCATCATCTCTCGAATAGGACGACGATGAAGGTATTATTATTGTGAACATGACGCGTGAACACTTCTCGAGAGAAGACTCTTAAACTCGGATATATCATCGTGTCATTTCGGATATGACCTCCCCCCCATAACAGACGATGATGATTAATGCGGGCAAATGTGCGCGCGTTTAAATAAAAGAATACACGCGTGATGCGAACGGAAACGGAAAAGAAAAGACGCAAAACCAAACGCCCATCGCATTTCTCCGTGCAAAAATACAAGAAGAGAGATGAAAAAACGAAGAACGCAACGGCGTACGCGTTATTAAGCGTACCTTCCAAGTCACTTTTGCTTAAATCCCCGACCGATTTCTTCGCGGCCTCGACGCGTAAACTGCATCGTTGAATTTTCTTCGATTGTTTCTTCGACGAAACAGATTTCGCGACGACGTTCGCGCGGAACGCGATGGATTGTTGTTGAGCAAATGCAGACATATTTTATAAATGTGTGAGTGAAATGTGTTTGGGAACACGAGGGTGCGTTAAAAGTGGCGTTTTCCGCGAATAAATCATCATCTTTAATCATCATCGGGAAAGAGCTTAAAAATGTTAATATCTGTCTCCTGTGGTGGTCGAACCACGAGTTTCGTTCAAATTTTGATCTCTCTTCCAGCTGGCATTTCTCTCTCTTTTTCTCGCGAGACCAAAAAAAAATTTCTTCTTTTTGTTTGTTTTGTTTTTTTGTTCCGTCGATCCGAACAACGGACGAAAAATACTCGCGAAGAGTGCATGCGTGACATGCGTGCAATTCTCTCCATTAATAAAATACTATATATCTTTGCGCGACACACTTCACCGAAAAGTATTCAAAAACACGCGACGAGAAAAGAAACAGACACATCTGTATATACTAGAACAGCGATCATCGGGAACTTAACGAGCAAAAGAGAGACGAATATGGGAGGAGGAGGCGCATCTTTTTCGGATCGGGAGGAAAAAGATCAGGAGGCGAAAAAAGAAGGTTTTGGAAAAACAGAGGAGGAAGAGAAAGAGGAGATGACGAGTTTACGACGATCGTCGGTGCCGCACGAGTTGGAGAGCGCGCTGATCGGCGAGGGTGGGCAGATGTCGAAGAACGAAAACAACGACTCGTCGTCGAGCGAGGAAGGAGGGAGAGTTGTCGTAAAGTCCAAGAAAATTGGAGACAGTCGATACTTTCCCTCGTTGGAGAACGACGAGGACGAGGAGGAGAAGAGTGCGGACGATACGAAGAACGAAAATAATAATACCACGAACAATAACAACAACAAAGGAGAAGGAGAAGGAAAAACGTACGAAGAAGGCGAGATTCGACAGACGAGAACAGAAGAAGACGATTTAAAATCGGAAGAAGCTTCGATGAACGAGAAAGTGCGACGACTCTCGGTGCGCGTTTCGAATAATGAAGACGAAACGACGACGACGATGAAGAAGAAGAACAACAACAACAACAATCAAGATATCGACGAAAACGACGTGAACTTACCGCGCGATTTGATGTCCGCCGCAATCGGAGATGACTCGCTCGATTCGCCCATACTTCCACCAGTTTGGGCTCAGATTAGAAGAAGAAACTCTGCTTCCGAGGGAAGAGAGCAGATTTCGTACGATTTCGTGGACGAAGCGCAAGGAGAGCAGCGACGTTCGTACGCGCCGACGCATCGCGACACGACAGACGATCCACACTTAAAAGCACAGCTGGAACAACGCGTGCAACAACAACAGTCGACGCACCAATCGCAGACGCTTCCTTTTTCGCAACCGTACAGAATGCCGGAAAACCACGGCGCGACTCGAACGCTTCTGTATCGCCTTCTTTGCCCAAACGCTCGAGCCGGATCGGTGATTGGCAAGAACGGTGAAAAAGTAAAGCAGCTTCAGCGAGACTCTGGGGCGAAGATTAAAGTCGAACCGCCGGTGGATAGCACGATTGCCGAGAGAGTCATTGCGATCGAAGCGCAAGACGTGGACGACCCGACGGTGTGGGCGCCGTCGCAAATCGCTCTTTTGAGAATAGTCGAAACGATCGTATTAGACGCGGAAAGAAACACCACTATCGGCGCCGCCGAGGAAAACAACGGCCACATTGTCATACGTTTACTCTTACCGTCCTCGCAAATCCGCAACGTTATTGGCAGATTCGGAAACGTCATCGAACGCATCCGCGTAGGATCTGGATCGCACGTTCGCGTTTTACCGTCTTCGGAAACGCCCAGATGCGCGAAACGAAACGACGAGGTTTTACAAATAAGCGCCGAGTCGATGGAAAACGTCGCTTCAGCGTTGGCTATGATCACGACACAATTACGATTGGACCCGCCGGTCCGCGCGCACGAGTTACCCGGAGGCACGAAGGTGCACTGCGACCGCGCGAGCTCTGAAGCTATCAGACGCGCGGCTTCCGGCATCGTCAACGAAGGCGGTATTTTAACCTCCGTGGAGACGACGACGACGACGACACAGCAGCAGCAGCAGCAGCAACAACAACAACAACAACAACACCAACAAAAACAAAAACCGCCGATTTCGCCAACCTTTTTCGACGCGACCAGTCCAGATGTCGGTAGTTATTACGCGCAAAAAGTCTCGCCGGGAAGTTCGGATATATCGTCTTCGGACAGCCCGCAAAGTCCTGGGATGTATTCCTCCTCCCAAGCGCCGATGGTGCACGCTCACGGAGGAGCGTACGCGGAACAGTTCCCAGACTCGAGCGACGTGTGTGGTTTATTCAACATCTCCAACTTTGAAGGTTTAGACGATACAGAACCTGAGTCGCGCATCGCGCCGGGCATCGTTACGAGAACCTTTTGCGTCTTTGAGATCAAAAACGCGCTCGACTCTGCTTCTAAAAAACGCGCGAAAGGTATCATCGAACTCGCCGCCGAGGAGACCAAGTGTAAAGTCACGCAAAGACCAATCGGCGAAGAGCAGGTGAAGAACAAATCCATGCTCCTGACGGTTTCTGGAACGACAGAAAAAGTGGTCGCGGTAAAGACGTTGGTCAAAATGCGATTGGCGAAAGGTTTCGCGGAATCAAAGCGAGAGGAACGTTCCTCGTTCGCCGCCGGGAGACGCGCGAGCGGCGAATATTACCACCACCCTTCGTATTAAACTTCTTTTTTATCAGTAAAGGAAAGGAAGAGAGTTTTAAGAAAGAGCTTACGAAGGGAAGAGAGAGAGACTACGGGCTACAGTATTGTTCTATTTGAGAGTCGACGAGAGAGAAATAACAGAGCGCATATATTACACAACAAGAAAAGAAAGAGACACGAACCTGTGAGAAGTACAGACAGCAACAAAGTGAACCTCTCGGACCGAGATATATATATATATATATAGAAAGAGAGAGAGAGAGAGAAGAGGACACCTACATTTCATTTTCCGCGCGTCGCGTGTTAGCGAGAGCGTTTTATCCATCACACAAAGAAGACTATAAAACACTACTAATCATTTCACAAAATACGCGTCGCANCGTACTTCGTTTCTTTCCCTCCTCAACTCCTCTGAATGATAACGATGATGATGATAATGATAGAATGATGATTTCATGACGCGTAAAGTTATTCGTATTATCATTACAATTAAAAAGTAAAGTTAATCCCTTTCCCGACGGTAAACCCGAGGAGTTCCAACAAGCCTTTCCCAGCCACGAGTTCCACCAACAGAAGACTCCACCAACCAATCATCGACGCTCGAGAGTTCATCGTTTCCGCGTTATCCACGAACCCAAACTTCCCGGGTTCGATCACAGGGACGATTGGCGGTTGGGGCACGCCTGGTGGGGACGCGTATTTCATGCGTTCGCGACGGGAGACGTCTTTTTTGTTCTGTTCGATGGCTTGCATCACGTCGTCGACGACGCCCATCGCTTTAATCATTTTCGGTGATTGGAATCGGATTTTACTGTTATTGGATGATCTTTTTAACGAAGAGGAGGAAGAGGAAGAGGTGGAGAAGGAGGACAAAGCGCGAGAGGAGTGTAACGCGCTCGCAAACATTTTCGTTTTTAAATGTTTATATGTACTTTGCGTGTATGTATCGCGCGCGTTAAAGTGAAGACGGAATGAGCGCTTGGAGACACGTCATCCATAACTGTGACCCTAAATGGGACGCAAAATATTCGGCGATTATTCTTCCGAGTCTTCTTCCGAGTCGTATAACTCTCCATCTTCGTATCGCCAACCGGGTGGTAGAGGACAGTTATTGTCGAGGAGGTATTGTAAACACTCGGTGTGGTTATTCTTGTGAGCGTAGCGTACGGCGTCACTGTCCCAAGGCGCTTTGGCGGTTTCGTGCAAGTGCTTCAAACAGTCTAAGTGGCCGTTTTCGGCCGCCCACATACACGCTCGTTCGTCATATTGATCAAACTCACGCTCGACAAGATATTCGAGTATGTGGAGATGACCATTTTGAGCCGCCCAAGCGGCAGTATCCCAATCCCAAGACGCTTTCACTTCTTCGTGTAAGTATTTGATGCACTCGAGATGACCGTTTTCGGCAGCATATGCACACGCGTCCTCATCGACAGGACACTCATTTGCAACGCAATACTTGACCATTTCCAGATTACCTTGATATGCGGCCATATTAATCGTCCTATCATTCCACCTACACTTTTTCTCCTCTCGCGCCCATTTGAGCAACTCGAGTTTATTCGTTCGAGCAACTTTCCAGCAGAACCGTGTTTCGCTCCACCAACTCGGCCACAACGATTTATTCTCCCACGCAAACTCCAAAGTCGATATCGAGGACATCTCTCTCACTTTAAACTTCTCTTTCAAATCACCCGCGCGAGATGATCTCTTAATCAACTTCCTCGTCTCCGTATTCACTCCATACAAGAATTTCAAATCCGTTCGATTCAATCTCGGAAGAATATGTTTGAAACAAATATCGTCGTTATTCACGATCAAACTCCACACATCTCTCTCCCCAATCCGTCTTTTCTGCCCTCGCGTCCTCACTCCAAACGCTCCCGAAAGAGTCGCAGCAGCAGTCGCGGCACCAGAAGAAGACATTTTTACACAACACAACAGCGCGCGTGTGTGATGCGTGATGTTCTTTTTTTTTTCTGAAAGTAAAAAAGCGAGCGTTTCGTTCTTTTGCCAAAGAAGAGAAAAATCACAAAAAAACTCTAGAGACTC
>JGI20155J14468_10003436_pt1 | contig 11032 bp, 10 predicted proteins | sample COG_05_FD_14468 | JGI IMG/M metagenome (IMG submission 14468)
AAGCCGATAAAATTATTACATTAGGAAAAAAAGAAACTCTACAAACTACAAAAATGTTAGTTTCACAATTACAAGATATAAAATCAGCCAACAAAGTCACTAAAACTCTTTCTAAAAGATATGAAAAAAGAAGTGGTGGATACACAAGAATTATTAAGGCTGGCTTTAGGTATGGTGATAATGCTCCAATGGCTATAATTGAATTTGTAGACAGGGATGTAGAAGCTAAAAGAGTTGATAAAAAGAAAAAAGATACAACCAAAGAAACACCTAAGGCTGAAGAAAAAAAACAAGCTACAGCATAAATTTTAAACCATGAAAAAGTCATACATCGTTGATTCAACGTGTAATGATATGCGCATTGATCGTTGGACAAGACTTAATATTGGTAAGATACCACAAGGTCTAATTGAAAAATATTTACGATCTGGAAAAATCAAATTAAATAAAAAAAAAATTAAAAGTTCTATTAAAGTTAAAACAAGTGATGTTGTAGATTTTTTTAATATAGATTTTAANGAAACTATAATTCAAAAAAAGATTAAATTTGAACCATCCAAAGAAATTATTAAATCAAATGAAGATCAAATAATTGATAATAATGATAATTTTATAGTTTTAAATAAAAGCTCTGGTATCTCAGTACAAGGTGGCACCAAGTCCAAAAAAAATCTTGTTGATATTTTTGCCAAAAGTGAAATTTTTCAAGGAACCAAACCTTATTCCGTACACAGATTGGATAAAGATACATCAGGTGTATTTATAATGGCAAAAACTAGAGAAAGTGCACAATTGTTAACTTCATTATTCAGACTTAGAAAAGTTCACAAAACATATTTAGCTATTTGCCATGGTGAACTTAACAAGGATTCGGGTGAATGGAACGATGATTTGATAAGATATGATGGTGACAAGAAAATTATTGAAAAAGCTAAAACAATTTACAAGGTATTAGATAAAAACTCTGAAGCTAGTTTGGTTGAATTAAAACCAATTACTGGTCGCAAACACCAACTTAGAAAACAACTATATGCTATAGGACAGCCAATTTTTGGTGATGTGAAGTACAAATTGTCTAATTCGTACAAAGGAATTAACAAAAACTTAATGCTTCATTCATATCAAATAAAATTTATAGTTAATGACGTCAAACACACGTATACGGCTTTATTACCAGATTACTTTAGAAAACTTTTAAAAACAAAAAGACTTAGATTTTTAGATTTAAAATAAATTTTTCAATTAATATATTTTCTAAGCTTGAATAATCTTGATCATTAATCTCTTTTAAATTTGTTACACCCTTATCTGATATTCCACATGGTATTATCTTTTTGTATTGATTAAGTTTATTGCTAATATTTATTGCAAATCCATGGTAAGCAATCCATTTACGAACTCTAATTCCAATAGCTGCAACTTTATTTATTTTATTATTTTTTTTGTGCCAAATTCCTATGTTATCTTTGTCTGAAAATGTTTCTATTTTAAAATATTTTAAAGTTTGGATTATTGTTTTTTCAATAGTTGTTATAAATTTTCTTAAATCTTTTTTACTTCTTAAATCTAATACAAAATAACAGATTAATTGACCTGGACCATGACAGGTTATTTTCCCACCACGATTAGTTTTTATAATTTTTATTGATTTATCTATAATCTCTTTTTCATCATAGCTAGTTCCTGCAGTAAAAATTTCATCATGTTTTAAAGTCCATATTAATTCTTTTTCTTTTTTTTCATGTATTTTAAGCAATCTTGACTCAAGATAATTTATTGCATCAAAATAATTTACTGGTTTTACTGACTTTTTGATCTCTATATTCATTTATAAATTGTATTATCTTTATTATCTATTAATAGTGCAATTCTAATTTATAGGTAGATTTATGTCTTTAGTTAAAAAAATAAAAGATAAAAAAGTAAATTTTGAGTTCAATAAAGAATATATAAAAATTGTTACTTCTAAAATTGCCAATAGTGATGCTGAATTTATTACAAATTCTTTTAAAGAAATACACCCGGCTGATGCTGCCGACATTATTGAACACCTAAACCAAACAGATAGAGAAAGCTTAATAAAACTTAATAATTTTAATATTGATCCTGAAGTTTTTGTTGAACTTAATGAGTCAGTTCAAACAGAAATTATTACTTATCTTTCATCCGATTCAATAGTTACAATTATCAAAAATTTAGAGTCCGATGATGCAATCTCAATTTTAGAGAATGTACCAGAAGAAGATAAAAATAATATTTTAAGCTCTTTACCACCAAAAGATCGTTTTGCTTTATTAGAAAGCTTAAGTTATCCAGAAGACACAGCTGCTAGACTTATGCAGCGTGAATTCACAGCCATACCCAGTAATTGGTCAGTTGGCCAAACTATTGATTATTTAAGAGAAAACAAAGATCTTCCAGATGAATTTTTAGAAATATTTATTATAAATGAGGAATTTAAACCAATTGGTACAGTGCCATCTTCTAAAGTCTTAACCACATCTAGAGATACAAATATGCTTTCCATTATGTCTGAATCTCAATTATTAATCCCAGTTGATATGGATAAGGAACAAGTTGGTAATTTGTTTGAAAACTATAATTTAAATTCAGCTGCAGTTGTTGATAAAAATAATAAGCTTGTTGGAATGATTATGAGTGACGATATTTTAACTGTACTTAAAGAAGAAGCAGAAGAAGATGCTTTAAGATTAGCTGGAGTAGGTGATGAAGAAATTACAGATGGTGTAATTACAAAAACAAAAAGGAGATTTAACTGGCTTTTATTAAATCTGTTTACAGCATTTTTGGCAACATGGTGCATAAGTTTGTTTGGTGCAACTATTGAACAAATGGTTGTATTAGCATTCTTGATGCCAATAGTTGCATCTATGGGAGGTAATGCAGGCATGCAAACTTTAGCAGTAACAGTCAGAACTATAGCAACTAATGATTTAACTAAAAATAACTTTTCATCAAATGTTGTTAAAGAATTTACAATTGGAATTTTGAATGGAATCATTTTTGCTGCGATAAGTGCTTTTATTGTACAAATTTGGTTTCAAGATAATATGTTATCGTTAATTATTTCTATATCCATGATACTTACAATGATTATTGCAGGTCTATTTGGTATTTTAGTTCCAGTTACTTTAAAAAAAATGAATATTGATCCAGCTATTGCTTCCAGTGTGTTTGTAACCACTATAACCGATGTAATAGGATTTGTCTCTTTTTTAGGTGTGGGAGCTTATTTTTTATAGAATTAAAAATTATCAATTAATCTTATACCTTTTAGATAATACGATACAAAAATTTTTGATCCTATAGATTTTTTTGAAATTAAAAGATTTTTTTCATTTCTAAGCTCTAAATATTCAATTTTAATATTAAATTTTTTTTGCATATTTCTTTTGATCTCTAATAAATATTTTTTTATATCTTTATTAATTTTAATATTTCTTTTAACTAGAAAAAAAGTTTTAGATATTTTTTCTGCTATATTTAAATCATCTTTATTAAATAAAAAATTCCTAGAAGATAAAGCAAGTTTATTTTTATTTCTTATAGTTTTACATCCTACAACTTTTATTTTATATTTTTTTTCAATATAATTTTTAACTAAAAAAAGTTGTTGAAAATCTTTCTTACCCATAAAAATTTTTTTAGGTTTTATTAAATTTGTTAACCTATCCATTACATCTAAAACACCTTCAAAATGTCCTTTTCTAAATTTTGCACATAAAATTTTATCTTTTTTAGCAATTTTTATTTTTGATTTTCTTTTTGTTTCATAAATATCTTTAAATTTAGGAATATAAATAAAATCAATCCCTTTTATTTTTTTTAAAATAGAAAGATCTTTTTTGATATTAATAGGATAGGTTTTAAAATCTTTATTGTTGTTAAATTGCTTTGGATTAACAAAAATACTTACTATTGTTTTTTTGCAAATTTTTTTTGATCTTTTAATTAAAGAAATATGACCTTCGTGAATTCCTCCCATTGTAGGAATAAAGCCAATATCATCAAAGGGCCTTATTTTTCTATTTAAAGTCTGATTGTTTAATAAAATTTTCATTTGTATTAAAATATTTAATAAGTAAAACATTTAAATGATTAAACAAGCAATTATTCCATTGGCTGGACTAGGAACTAGGTTACTACCTTTAACCAGCGTATTTGCTAAAGAACTTTTACCCATAAATGGAAAACCTGGTCTTGAATACATTATACAAGAATGTATTGATGCAGGAATTGAAGAAATCATTTTTATAATATCAAAAAAAAAAATGATGATTAAAAAATATTTTTATAATGATAAATTTTATAAAGATTTAATTAAAAAGAAAAAAGACACAAGAATCATTAATGAATATAAGAAAATTTTGAAATTTAAAAAGATGATTAAATTTGTTTACCAAAATAATCCTAGAGGAACAGGTGATGCTGTTTTAAAAACTAGAAAATTTATTAAAGATAAATATTTTTTAATGCTACTGCCTGATGATTTAATTGTTAAAAAAAACTGCTCAAAATCTATGATTAATACTCATAAAAAGTATAAAGCTTCGGTTATGGCTAGTATGTCGGTTAATATGAAAACAGTTTCTAGATGGGGTATCTATAAACTTAATAAAAAATTAAATAAAACTGATTATTTGATAAATGGTGTTATTGAAAAACCAAGCTTAAAAGATGCACCCTCTAATAAAGCAGTTATAGGTAGATACATTTTACCTAAAACTATTTTTTCAAAACTTAAAAATATGAAGCCTGGTAAAGGTGGTGAAATACATATCACTGATGCAATTCAATTATTAATTGATAATAATGAAAAATTTATTGCACATAGTTTTTTGGGTAAATATCTAGACTGCGGAACAATGAGTGGCTATATTAATTCATCTAAGGAAATTTCAAAATTATGAAACTATGTATGATTGGAACTGGCTATGTTGGATTAGTCAGCGGTGTTTGTTTTTCTGATTTAGGAAATACAGTTTATTGCGTTGATAAAGATAACAAAAAAATAAATTCACTCAATAAAGGAATTTTACCAATTTTTGAGCCGGGCTTAGAAGAAATTTTAAAAAGAAATTACCAACAAAAAAGGCTAATTTTTACTTCTGATTTAAAAAAAGCTGTGACAAACTCAGATATTATTTTTATTTGNGTTGGAACTCCAACTAAAAAAACAAGTAATTCTGCTGACTTAAAATATGTTTTTAAAGTTGCAAAAGAATTAAAAAGTCTCATATCGAAATATAAGATAATAGTTACAAAATCTACTGTTCCAGTAACAACTGGAGATCAAATTGAAAAAATTTTGATTAAATTAAAAAAAAATAAGTTAGTCGATATAGTTTCCAATCCTGAATTTTTAAGGGAAGGTGATGCAATTAGAGATTTTTCTAATCCAGATAGAGTAATAATCGGAACGGATAGTGTAAAAGCGAACAAAATATTAAAATCTTTATACAATCCAATAACTAAGAAAAATAGTAGATATTTTAATACTTCAAGAAGAGGAGCTGAATTAATTAAATATGCTTCTAATGCTTTTTTAGCAACTAAGATCACTTATATTAATGAATTAGCTAATTTATGTGAAAAAGTTAACGTTGACATAAAAGATATTTCTATGGGCATGGGGTCTGACAAACGAATTGGTGATAGATTTTTAAGAGCTGGTCCTGCGTATGGAGGATCTTGTTTTCCAAAAGATACTAGGGCATTAATTGATACTGCTAAAAAGTTTAAAACTAATTTGTCAATTATCAAAAGTGTTGTTAGCTCTAATGATAAAAGAAAATTATTATTAACAAAAAAAGTTGATAAAATTTTAAATGGAAAATTTAAAAATAAAATTATAACTTTTTTAGGCGTTACATTTAAGCCAAATACAGATGATATGCGTGAAGCTTCAAGTATACCAATGATTAAATATCTAAATAAGAAAAATTCTAATATTAGATATTTTGATCCCTCTGGTGAAAAGGATGAATTTAAAAAATTAAAAAATGTTGAATATTGTAAAAATATCTCATCTGCATGTTTTAATAGTGATCTTGTTATTTTACATACAGAATGGAATGACTTTAAATTATTAAATTTTAAGAAACTTGTTAAAAAAACTAAGTTTAAAATATTTGATATGAGAAATATTTATTCTCCATCAAAAATGAAAAATTTAAAAATTAATTATTTTGGTATTGGAAGATAACTTAATTTAGTTCAAAAATAGCATCTACTTCCACAGAAACACCTAGTGGTAAGCTATTCGTGCTTACGGCAGCTCTTGTATGCATTCCTGCATCACCAAATATTGAAGCAATTAAATCTGAAGCACCATTAATTACTTTTGGTTGTTCAATGAAATCGTCTGTCGAATTTACAAAACCAGTTAATTTTATACATGATTTTATTTTAGAAAGGTCTCCGTCACATGCATGTTTAACCTGAGCGACGATACTAAGTCCACATCTTTTAGCAGCTTTATAAGCGTCTTCTGTTGTTAAATCTTTGCCAACTTTACCTTTAATAAGTTCTCCATTTTCATCTATTGAAATTTGTCCAGATATATAAAGAAGTTTTCCTGATATCTTTGTTGCAACATATGATCCAACTGGTGGTTTAGCTTCAGGTAAAATAATTTGTAATTTAGTTATATTGTCATCATACATAATTTTAATTCTCCTTATATTCTTTGTGTGATTTACTTTTTTTAAACTTTAATAACTTCTTTTTTAACTTCGAACTATCAAATTTTTTTTTTGTATCTTTTAATTTATTTGATGCTTTATCTTTTATTTTAATTGATTTTTTTTTTATTAATTCAGAATTACATTTTGCATATTCCTTAGAAAGTTTATCATGTGTATTACAAGTATTTTCATCTGATATAGCTCCGTAAGTTAGTAAAATTAAAATAATTATAATATTGCCAATAAATTTCATTATTTTTTTTTCCTTTTTTTGCTTTTTTTATTTTTATCGTATTCTTTTCTTTTCTCAATTAAAATTAAAGCTTCTTCCATTGTAAGTTCCGTTGGATCTTTTTCCTCAGGTATTGTTGCGTTTAATGATTTGTATTTAATATATGGTCCATATTGACCTTTCATAACTCTAACTGGCTTTTTATCTTCTGGGTGTTCACCTAAATCTTTTATAATTGATGCTGATATTCTACCAGGTTTTGCCTCTGCTATTAATGTTATCGCTCGATTTAAGCCAATTGAAAATATTTCTTCAATATTTTCAATTCTAGCAGATTTATTTTCACATTTTAAGTAAGGACCAAATCTACCAGTATTAAGAGTTATATCCTTTTGATTTTCTGGATTTACACCTAATGACTTTGGTAATGAACATAAAAAATGAGCTTTTTCTAAATCAATATTTTCTAATTCTAAACCCTTTGGTATTGATACATTCTTTAAAAGTTCATTAACATCAGATTTAGTTTTCTTTGTTTTCTTTTTTTTCTTTGTTACTTTTTCATCTACAATTTCTTCTAAAATTTTTTCATATTGTAAGTAGGGCCCAAATCTCCCATTTTTTAAATAAATATCATTGCCGTTTTGATGTTTTCCAATAAACTTAGGCTCAGCCAACTGTGATTGTGCTGCTGCTTTCGCTTTTGAAAGAGGTCTTGTAAATTTACATTCTGGGTAATTAGAGCAACCTATAAAAGCGCCCCCTCTAAAACTATTCTTTAAACTTAAAGAGCCTGCTTCACATAACTGACACTTTCTAACTACGTTTCCATCAGCATCTTTATCAAATATTAATGTTCCTAAACTATCATTTAATAAATCCAATACCTCTCTTGTTCTTTTTTCTTTAACTTCTGAAACGTTATTATTAAAATCTTTCCAAAACATTTCTAAAACGTTTATCCAGCTTTCTTTTCCAGTTGTAATTTCATCTAACTGATCCTCTAAACTAGCAGTAAAATTATAATCAACATATTTAGAAAATAATTTTTCTAAAAAGGCTGATATTAATTTTCCACGGTCTGTAGGAAAAAATCTTTTATTTAAAATTTCAGCATATCCACGATTTGCTATTGTTGAAATTATACTCGCGTATGTTGAGGGTCTCCCTATACCAAGTTCCTCTAATTTTTTTACCAGACTTGCTTCAGAATATCTGGGTGGAGGTTGAGTAAAATGCTGTTCATCTATAAGAGACTCTACATTAATCGGTCCTTTGGTCATTTCAGGCAAAATAGCATCATCATCATCTTTATTTGGATTTGGAAAAACTTTTAAAAATCCATCAAATTTTAAAACAGAACCACTTGTTTTGCAGATAGTGTTATTGTCATTAGAAGTGATTGTAATAGTATTACGATCAAATTTAGCAGTTTCCATCTGTGATGATAATGCTCTACTCCAAATTAAATTATAAAGTTTTTGCTGATCAGTACTTAAATATTTTTTAACAGAATCGGGTGATCTACTTACATCTGTTGGTCTTATAGCCTCATGAGCTTCTTGTGCATTTTTGGCTTTCTTGCCAGAGTAGTTTAAGGGGTTTTCTGGAAGATATTCTTTACCATATTCTTTTTTAATAAAATCTCTAAACTCTGAAATNGCATCAACAGATATGTTTGTACCATCTGTTCGCATGTAGGTTATNAAGCCAATTGTTTCACCATCTATTTCTATTCCNTGATANAATCTTTGAGCAATCTGCATTGTTCTAGAAGCTCCAAANCCAAGTCTGCTAGATGCTACCTGTTGTAGGGTAGAAGTTGTAAATGGACCAGAAGNGTTTCTGCTTACTATTTTAGATGAGATATCACTTATATTAAATTTTTTATCTTTAATATTAATAATTGCTTTATCTATTTCATCTTTATTTTTAAAAGAAAACTTTTCTATTTTTTTTCCATCTAATTGATAAATACTTGAAGTTATTATATTTTTTTTATCATCTTTAAAATTAATACTTAAGGTCCAGAATTCTTCAGGATCAAAAGACTCAATTTGATGTTCTCGTTCAGTTATCAATTTTAATGCTACAGATTGTACTCTTCCTGCTGATTTTGATCCTGGTAATTTTGTCCACAAGATAGGAGATATGTTAAATCCGACTAGATAATCTAGAGCTCGTCGTGCCATGTAAGCATCAACTAATAATTGTTCAATTTGTCGTGGGTTTTCAATCCCATGAGTTACAGCTTTTTTTGTTATTTCATTAAAAACAACTCTTTCAACTGTTTTGTCTTTTAAAAGTTTTTTTTCGTTTAAATATTCTTTTACATGCCATGCTATAGCTTCACCTTCACGATCTGGGTCTGTTGCTAAAATAATCTTTGAAGAATCTTTAGCGGCATCAGTAATTTCTTTTAAATATTTTTTTGAAAAACTGTCAACTTCCCATTCCATTTTAAAGTTTTGTTCTGGGTCAACAGAACCATTTTTAGATGGTAAGTCTCGTATATGACCATAACTCGCTAAAACAGTATAGTTATCACCTAAATATTTATTTATCGTTTTAGCTTTTGCAGGACTTTCAACTATGACTAGATTCATAATTTAACAAACTACCCAAAAGACTCTGATAGTCAAATTAATAAATTTTAGTCTTACTTTCTTCTTTATTTTTCAGTCGTTTAATATTTTCTCTATGAGTAAAGAAAATCAGAACAAACATTATTGTAAAAAAAATAACACTATTTGTCTCTGCTGTTATAAAAAGATAAATAGGAATTGATAAAGTGCCCAAAATTGATGATAGTGAAGAGTATTTGCTTGTCAAAAAAACTACCCCCCAACATGCAACAAAAATAATACCTAGTAAGATGTTTATAGAAAATAATATTCCAACATAAGTAGCAACTCCTTTACCACCTTTAAATTTAAGCCACATAGGAAAAACATGTCCTAAAAAAGCACATAGTGAGGCAATATAAATTAATTCAGGAAAATTTATTTTAACATAAATTACTGGTATTACAGCTTTAGCAATGTCCAGTATTAAGGTTGTATAACCTACCAATTTATTTCCAGTCCTTAAAGCGTTAGTAGCACCAATATTACCAGAACCTATTTCTCTTATATCTTTTTTTAAAAAAGTTTTAGTTAGGATAAAACCAAATGGTATAGATCCCATTAGGTACGAGGCTATTCCAACTATTACGTATTCCATTATTATATCTTAAATAATTCCTTACCTTTTACAAATGTATTAGTAACTTTACCTTGAAGTTTTTTATCTTCAATGGAGGTATTTTTTGATTTTGAAATTAAATTTTCTTTTTTTACAATCCACGGTTTATCTAAATCAACTATACAAAAGTCAGCATCATTTCCTATTGTGAGATTTCCTTTATCGATATTAAGAATTTTTGCAGGATTAGATGTTAATGCTTGAATTATTGTTTCAAGTTTAACTGAACCATTGTGATATAATTCTAATGATAAAGATAATAATGTTTCTATACCCGATGCTCCAGTTGCTGCTTGTGAAAATGTTAATCTTTTAGACTCTTCATCTTCAGGCTTGTGATCTGAAACAATTACATCAATAGTTTTATCTTTTAATCCCTGAACTAGAGCTTCTCTATCTTCTTCTTTTCTAAGTGGAGGTGATAATTTTAAAAATGTTTTAAAATCTCCAATGTCATTTTCATTTAAAGAAAGATTATTAATTGAAACACCACAAGTAAATTTAATATAATTTTTTCTCTCTTTAATTACGTCAATTGATTTTGCTGAAGAAAGTTGTGAAATATGATATCTACATTTAATTTTTTCAAGTAAGGTCAAATCTCTTTCAATTATAATTCTTTCTGCAATATCTGGTATTCCTGATAAACCAAGTTTAGTTGCTATGATACCAGAGTTAATCATACCATTTTTAGCTAGATGATAATCCTCAGCATGTTGCATAATGAGACATCCTAAATCTTTAGCAGAATTCATTATTCTAGACATCAGACTTGTATTCTGAATTGTTTTAACACCATCAGTAAATCCAATGATACCTTTGTTTGCTAACAATCCAAACTCAGTCATAT
>JGI20155J14468_10003446_pt1 | contig 11008 bp, 12 predicted proteins | sample COG_05_FD_14468 | JGI IMG/M metagenome (IMG submission 14468)
CATTAAATATGAACCTTAATATACCCTAAGAAAATATATTTAATAATTCCAAAATACTCATATAAACAATTATTCAATAAAATAAAAGATTTAGAATTTGGAATAAAATTTGAAAACCTGTGATTATTTAAAGAATTATAATTAAAAATTTTAATTTTATATCCTTGTGATTTAAATGTTAAAGCTGTCCTTAAATTATGAATATCAGATGTAATAACTAAATAATTATATTTTTTATTTAAATTAATTCTTAATAAATTTTTCTCCAAATTTTTTACTGATTGATAAGTATTGTTACTATGAGTATCCAAAAGAAGATTATTATTATGAACAAACTTTGAGACCAATAGCGATTCAGATGGAATATTTCCAGTTTTGTTACCACCCAATATTATTAAAGGCACTTTTGTTTTTATTGCAATATTATTAGCTAATACTGTTCTTTTTATAGAAGTTGCTGACGGATACCACTTTTCATTTACATCTTTGTATGAACCAGCTGTCAAAACTATTACAGCTGATATATGATCTCCTGAAATATATTTGCTAGCACCATTAGTAAGAGGGTACTTTAAAAGCACAATTACAATAGGTAAAGAAAGCAATAATAATAATATTAAAATGGCTTTAAAATAAATATAAATATTTTTTATTTTTAATAAAATTATTATTAACATAAACCAAATAATCGGCATTGGAAAAAATGCAAAGCTTAATAAATATTCTTTCAGTTTAAAATTTTCCTTTTGATTCTAGCCATTGCTTATATGATATTAAAGTCCACAATTGCCATGAAGTATCTCTTTTTCCAGAGTATAGCCCTTGCTTCCAATCATCTACTAAAGCATGATCAATAATTCCCATTTTCTCCAAAGTCTTTTTAGATGAACTATCCTCTAACATATTTTTCAAATCATTTCTTAACCAATCTGCAATAGGAACCTCAAAACCTTTTTTTGATAAATTAATAGACCAGCTAGGAAGCCTATTTTTAAAAGATTCTTTTAATAATTTTTTACCTTTAAAATTTCCTATTTTTAATTTACCAGGTAAAGTAAATGTATACTCTACCAAATCTTTATCTAAAAATGGCGATCTAACTTCTAGACTATTAGCCATGCTCATTCTATCCACCTTGACAAGCATATCACCTGCTAGAGAAAACCCTAAATCAGCAGCTAACATTGCATTAATAGGGTCCTTAAAAGATTGTCTATGTACATCTAATAATGTTTTCGTGTGTTCTATATTAACTCCGAATAATTTTTTTATAGAATCTGCATTAATTTGTTCTATATATCCAGCTTGTCTTAAAGAACCATCTTTATATGTATTTATTAAAAACCTTCTAATACGTCTTGATATTTCTCCATAATGGCTATTTTTATTTTCTATCAAAGTTTTTATAATTATAGTTCTTATAAATTTAGGAATTAAATTGGAAGCGGGAGACCATTTTTCTCCTAAATGTTTTCTATATCCCCCGAATACTTCATCACCACCATCACCAGATAATACTACCTTGACTCTTGAGCTAACTTCCTTTGAAAGCATATAAAATGGTAATGCGCTCGTATCTGCAAAAGGTTCGTCACTAGCATTAAGTATTTCAGGTATTTTTTTCAAAATGCTTTTCTCATTTATTTCGAAAGAGTGATGCTCCATTCCAAAATGTTTGGCTAATCGCTCAGCTTGCGGCCTTTCCTCATAATAATTTGATGCACCTTCAAACCCCATCGTAAAACAGGGCAAAGAATAGCCTTGTTCAGCTAAAGAAGAAACTATTAAACTAGAATCTAAACCTCCTGATAAAAAAACTCCTAAATCAACATCAGAAATTAATCTACGTTTTACTGCTTTATCAAAATAATTTCTTAATTTTTTATGAATAATAGCTTTATTACTATTATCCTCTGTAATTCTATTTAAATTATACCATTTTCTTAATACAATATTTTTAGATGTAAAATTAATTATATGCCCAGGTTGCAACTTATGAACATTTTTATAAATAGATAAAGGATCATAAATAAACCTATATTTAAACAAGCTTTCTATAGCTAATGGGTTTATGTCACCACAATTAATTATATTTTCTAAACTTCTTAAATCTGAAGCAAAAGCTATTATGTTATTGTTTACAGAATAAAATAAAGGTTTTTTACCATATGGGTCTCTAATTAAAGTTAATTGTTTATTAGATTTATCCCAAATAGCAAAAGCATACATTCCACTAATGTGTTCTAAGGCATCTTCGCCCCATTTATCCCATGCTGCGATTAAAACTTCGGTATCCGAATTAGAAAAAAAATTATAACCGCTTTTTTCTAATTTTTTTTTAACCTCTTCATAATTATAAATTTCTCCATTATATATAATTGTCTTTCCATATTTATGAATTGGCTGCTTACCATTATCCGTAATATCAATAATACTAAGCCTGGCATGTACAAAATAAGAATATTCATCGGTAAGCATACCATTCTGATCAGGCCCTCTTGAATGCAAACTATCTAGAGCCTTTGACATTCTACGATCTAGATCATCATTAATTTCAAGACGTTTAAGATCTATAATTCCTGCAAATCCGCACATAATATTACTCTTCTAATAACTTATTATAAACTTCATCATATGAATCAAGCATTTTTAATTGATTGAAATGATTATTTATCCTATTTTTAGCAAGAATTTTATTAGTAGAAAAACTCTGCTCATCTAATTCTAATAACTCTTTAATAGCATTATATAATTCTGGCACATTCTTAGGATTGATTATTATGCCTGTATTACCAATTATATGTTTAGCATCTCCTAAATCTGTTGCTATAGGAATTAAACTACTTGACATACCTTCTGCTAAAGCATTAGAGAAACCTTCACCAAAAGCAGATGAAGATATAATGATATCACAAGCTGAATACACATACTCAATATCTTGGCAAGCACCTAAAGAGATTAACCCATTTGTTTTATTTATATTTTCAGTACCTAATCCAGCTAAAATTAATACTGATGAAGAAAAGTTTTTTTTAATTTTTTTAAAAGCCTCTAATAACGTATCATGATCCTTCATAGGGTCAACTCTTCCTACACATAGCAAAACTTTAGTATCCTTAGCAATATTAAATTTATTTCTAAATTCATTTCTAAATTTATTGTTTAAAGAAAATTTCTTAGTATCAATGCCATTAAAAATTACAATATTATTATTATTATTAAATCCTATACTTTGGTGAAAATTCATACCTACTTCAGAATTATTGATAATAATATTTGGTGTTTTAGAAAAGTACTTACATCTATTAATAACTAGTTTTAAGGTTTTAGAATAATAAGAAGTTTCCATATTAGAGCATCTTAAACCCCAAATTAATGGAATTTTATTAAATGTGATTTTTCTCAAAACCACTTCTAAAAGGCATGAATTATACATCCATGTATTAATAATATCAGGTTTATAATATTTTATAATTTTATATAGCCTATATAACCCAAAGACATCAAAAATACTTTTCTTAAGCTTTAAATCAAATATTATTATTTTATTTTTCTTAAGTTCTTTCTCATAAAAACCCCCTGAAATTAACTGACATATTGCATGACTTTCATTATTTTTTACTAATTCAACTAGCTGGCGTTCTGCTCCTCCTTGACCAAGGCTTGAAATTATATGTAAAACTTTTATTTTTTTATTCAAAAAACTAGGCCTCTTAGCAAAATTGCTATTTTGTTGGAATATTGAAATGGTGTATTAAATTTACTCAGTAGATTTTTTCTTAAATTTATATTTTTATAATCTAGCCTAGAAGGTAGTTTTTTTAATAACTCTTCCATATCATATTCATTTTTACATAAGTATAAATTATTATTATCTACATAGGGTATAATATCTACTAAACCCTCTACTTCTTTAAAGCTTATCACCGGAGTTCCTAAAACTAATGATTCTAAAGCCGCATTTGGTAAACCTTCCCACCTTGAAGGTAATATAAAATAATCTGCTCCAGCTATGAAGCTATAAGGGTTTTTTATATAACCTTTAAAGTCTACTTTACTCTCTAAATCTAAATTTTTAACTAAATTTATTAAGTTATTAAATTCAGAACCTTCTCCTAATATAGTTAAATGAGCATTTTTTAAATTTTTTAAAATAGGTATCAATCTATCAAAACCTTTTTGCTTTACCAATCTACCCATAGCAATGAGTCTTAAACCTTTCCCAGCATGTCTATTAAAATTACTTACTTTTCTTATATTCAGATGATCTATGGGGTTATGAACTAATGCTAATTTATTTTTTTTAATACCTCTTTTAGATAAATTATTATACATAGCTTGCGAATTAACAATAACTTTATCTGCTGTAGGTAATAATAGTTTATGTAAAACTTTTAATACTAATGAATATGAACTATTTTCTAATGATAGTTTTGTCATGTTAGGCTCTCTTGCAATTATTATAGTATTTCGCATAAATAATTTTTTTATTAAGAGGAGCGGAAGCGTAATATGAGGAAAAGTAGATAAAATCATATCTGGCTTTATATTCTTAATTTGTTTTATCAATGAAGGAAAAGCCTTTATAAAACGTTGTTTTTTTAAATCAATAATATGTTCACTATTAATTTTAGTCTCTAACGGTCCACATGCGTTTAGTAAAATGAGATTACACACAAAAAATTTACTATCTAAGTTTTCTAATAAACTTAACGTAACTTTTTCTGCTCCACCTCCAGCCAAAGAAGGTAAAATTATTAAAATTGAAATTTTATTCATAAATATATCTTTTACACAATTTTACTTTAATTTCGTTTAAATTTATTTCTAATTTTTAGACTATAATTATTTTCTTGAAACTTTTATTAAATTTTAGATTCAAAGTAGAAATAGGAAATCTTATTTTATACTAATATTTATATACTATATTTTATAATTAATACTTAACTAATACCCAAGATTCTTCATATCCAAAAGTTACGCCTTGTAGTTCCACAATATTCTATTAACCTATCAAATAAAGCAAATTGTCCATGATCTGTGTGAGTTATGACAGCAAAGTTTTTTATATATTTTTCATCAGTCGTCATATTTTATATATTTCCACCTTCTAAGTAAGATAAATAATTTTTATAATTTTCTATTCATATTTACAAAACTTCTAGATAGTCTCTTAGCTCATCTTCATTACCTAAATCTATTAGATTTAATAATTTATACTCAGCCTTAATACGATATTCCCAACTTTTAATATGAACATTAGAAACAGAATATATATTTTTTTCTAAGTTATTTCTAATTCTTTTATTCTTAGCTAGATATATTATTGCACCTGCTATTTCTTCCTTTGCATTAGAGTTTGTCACTCTATATACTGTATTCTCTTTTAATATTTTTTCTGTATATATATCTATATTTTTTTCTTTTTGTGATTTAGGTATTATCATTGCTTTACTATTAATCATTGCCTCAATATTGGCATTACTTAAGTTTCCATACCTATTTAACGAAACATAAATGTTAGACTTCTTTAATAAATAGAATATATTATTAGTATTCAGGTTAGAAAAAAATGATACTTCAGTAAAAGCATTTTCTCTTCTTATAATTTTATTTAATACATTTTGCATTGAGCCAGAACCTACAATTATACAATGATATTTATTAGGATATTTTTTTCTCACTATCATAAATGATTCTAGAAACTTATCAGGCGCTTTATCTTCCTCCAATCTACCAATAAAAATAATTATAATTTTATTAGTAGGCAACTCTTTAAAAATTTTTAATTTTTTAAGTGTTACATTTCTATCAGCTCCATTCAGAATTGTTTTTCTAGGTACTGTATCTATAAGAGCTTTCTGCATCCAAGCATCAGAACCTGCACCATCTTGTGTAGCTAATACTAATGAAAATGGAGCCCTATAGCTCCAATTTAATACTTTATTATAAATAGAATTACCATCAATACAATCACGCATATCATCTTTTACTCCCATTAATCTAACTACAGTTTTAATACTCATATATCTAGCTATTAAACTGGTTATAAAAATGTTTGCATGATCNGCATAAATAATTTTAGGTTTCAATTTAAATATATAATAAGTGGCAAACAATAAACTATATAATTCATTATAAAGTTTTCCTAATTTGGTAGAATGAAAAAATATTAATCGTCCTCTAATAAAATAAATAGGAATAGATAATTTATTTAATATAATTTTTTTATTTCTGGTAAATTTTAGTTTACTATTAGATTTTGATATCAATAATATATTACATTCTTTATTTTTCTGAACATATTCTAATAATTTAACTATAGTGGTAGCTCCAGATGGAGACCATTCTTTTCTAATCAATGATTCTTCAAAACCAGAATAACATCTTAAAATAAATAATATTTTATGCATTTTTAAATTTACAATAGATTTAATATATTTTTAATAATATAATCTTGATCGTCTTCATTCATATCAGGGTGCATTGGCAAACTAAAAACTTGATTTGCCAATAATTCAGAATTAACTAAAGAAAAATTATTATTATAGTATTTTCTATACGCCTTCTGGATATGCATAGGGATGGGATAGTATACCATAGTAGGAATACCTTTTTCTTTTAAAGATTCTTGTATTTTTTCTCTATTATCATGCTTAACAGTATATTGCGCCCAAATAGATTTTAAGCCACCCGGAACTTTAGGTATAGAAATTTTATTCTTTAAAGCTTTTGAATAATTTTCTGCTATAGTATTTCTTTGTGTACGTTCCCATTCAAAGTCTTCTAGTTTTGCTAAAAGTATTCCTGCTTGAATAGTATCAAGCCTAGAATTTAACCCTACATAATCAATATCATATTTACTTGTTCCTTTACCATGAGCTCTTAAACTTTTAACTTTATCTTTAATAATTATATCATTAGTTAATATTGCTCCACCATCTCCATAACACCCTAAAGGCTTAGCAGGAAAAAAAGATACACAAGTAATGTCTGATAAAGTACCTACTTTATTGCTATTATGTTCTGCACCAAAACTTTGAGCAGCATCTGCAATTACAGTCATATTATTTTCTTTAGCTATAATATTTAATTTACTATAATTAGCTGGCAATCCATATAAATCTACAGATATTATAGCTTTGATTTTATATTGATTTTCTTTTTTTACATTTTCAATCCCTTTTTTAAGGCTACTAATAGATATATTAAACGTATCAACTTCTACATCTATAAAATAAGGAACGGCCCCTAATATAACTATAGCCTCAGCTGTTGCAGGAAATGTAAAGGTAGGACAAAAAACTATGTCACCAGAACCTATTCCATATGCCATTAATGCTAAAACCAATGCATCTGTTCCACTAGCACAAGTCACTGCGTGTTTAGCACCTGTATATTGTTCTAGTTTTTCTTCAAGTTCACTTACTTCTGGCCCCATAATATATTTTCCATGAGACAAAACTGCATTAATACGATTTTGTATTTTAGATCCTAGGCGTTTTTGTTGTTTTCCAAGATCAATAAAAGAAATAGTTCTAGACATATCTAACATTATAGATTTTTTTCATATAAAATGCCATTATCTTCCTCATATAACTTTCCTGTTCTATTACAAATTAAATTATTATCCAGCCTCTCCCCAGCTTCTGAAACCCATCCTATATGCTTAGCAGGACTTCCTATAACTAAAGAATAAGGTTTAATATTTCTTGTTACCAATGCTCCTGCTCCTATCATACAAAATTTTCCTAATTCTACTCCACAAACTATAGTTGCATTTGCTCCAATTGAAACACCTCTTCTTACTATTGTTTTACTAAACTCATTACTTCTATCAATAAATGCCCTGGGTGTTTTAACATTTGTAAATACACAAGAAGGACCACAAAATACGTCATCCTCAAGTATAATACCTTTATATAAGGAAACATTATTTTGAATTTTACACCCATTACCCACTATTACATTAGGCCCAATCATTACGTTTTGGCCTATTACACAATTTTCTCCTAAAGTGCTGCTCCCAAAAACATGAGAATAGTGCCAAATTTTAGTATTCTTACCAATATTGCTATCTTCGCTAATAATTGCTGACTTATGAGAAAAAAAATCTTTATTCATTTTTTTTTTTCCTTTTTAGTTCTTTATCTGCGCTATCTAAGACCTTAAGCACTCTTAAACCCTCTTCTGCATCTGATGGAGGCGTAATATCATCTTTTAACCAATTTATAAAGCTTTTGCACTCTTCTTTTAATGGTTCTTTACTCATATCATATTTTATTGGTACACCTTCTGCTTTCTCTATTATTGGGGTTTCTCCATCCCAATTAATATCATGATTATAAAGTAGTAATTTTTTTTCTTTTTCTTCTACATCCACAAAAGAAGCCATAGCTTTATCACCTACTACTACTAATTTTTGGTCTTTAAATGGATGCAGCCAAGAAACAAATACATGCGCTTTTACACCTTTCTCAAAAGTCATAAAAGTCATTGTTGTATCTGCGATATTTTTATTTAAATAATAGCCACCTGAAGCCTCTACACTTATAGGCTCAGAACCTATTAATGATAATATCATTGAAATATCATGAGGAGCAAAAGACCATAAAGCATTTTCTTCTTTTCTATGTTTTCCAAGAGATAATCTATTAGAATAGATATATCTTATATTTCCAAGTCCTCCAGATATTATTAAATCTTTAAGAGATATAAACGCCGGGTGATGTAAAAGAAGATGCCCTACCATTAATTTTAAATTGTTTTTATTTGCAAGATCTTTTAAAGCATAAGCTTCTGTTATATTTAAACATAATGGCTTTTCTACAAAGATATGCTTGTTTGAGTTCAACCCTTTTCTCACTATTTCTTCATGTGTAATAGCAGGTGTTGCAATAACTAGGGCGTCTATATCGGATTTTAATAAATCATTAATATCGTTATAATAATCTATGTTCGGATAAAGTTTTTTACTATTTTTTATGTTTTTAAGGTTACTATCACATATTGCCGATAAAGCATTTAACTCATATAAATTTCTAGCAAGATTTTTTCCCCAATATCCATAACCAATTAAACCCAACTTAATATTATTTATCATTAAATATAATTTCCTTTAAATTGATTTAAAACTTAACTAAAGTAATAAAATTTTTACTTTCTGAATATAAAAAAATCAGCAATAGATTCCAAACGTATAGTTTGAGCTTTAATTATTATACGTCGCTCTCTATATCCATAGAATCTAAAATTTGTTCCTTCATTTCTCTATTGCTTATAGTTCCGCAGTATTCGATTAACCTATCAGATAAAGTAGATTTTCCATGATCTATATGCGCTATTATAGCAAAATTTCTTATAAAATTTTCATCAGTCATAATATTTTATATATTTCTGCTTATAAGTAAGATAAATAAATCTTACAGTTTTTTATTCATAATAATTAATTAATATACTATAAAAGGATATGATTAAATATAAATTTATTCCTTCTGAAAAAATAACATTAGGAAATAATTGGCAAGAACAATTGCCCATAAATAATAATTATGATGAGTAATTATTTTTTTTGTATTAATTATTTTTTAATAATTTTATTTAAATTCATCTTTTTAATAACATTTTTCAATAAATTCTTATGATTATCTTTGTAAAATGTTATATAAAGTAGCTTGTCCACTTCTATTTGTAGTAGGTAATAAGAATATATCAATTCGATTTTCTATATATTTAATACTTAACTAATACCCAAGATTCTTTGTCTTCAAAATTTACGCTGTAACCATTACGATTAAAAAATAAATATGATGAGTAATTATTTTTTTTAACTATCGCTCGTAAAGGTCTAACATTAGAAATATTTTCAGCATTTTTAAGTGCTATGGTAGCTATACCAAGTTTTCTAAATCTATCTATAATATAAATGTCTATATCAAAGTATTTATCTTTAGAATATTGGAAACGTATTTGTCCTATCGGTGTATTTTGATTTACCTCAATTATCCAAATAAAAGTATTCTTATCTTTTAATCTTTCTTCAAACCATATTTCATGAGCTGAAAAACTAATTTTTTTATTAGTTTTAATTTTAATGCCGAGAGAATCTTTACTATTAACCCATCTATATAATAAACATTTATCTTTTAATTTAGCTGGTCGTAAAACTACATCCAAAATAATTCCTTATAAATTTATACCTATCTTACCTTAAAAGTCGTTTGTATTAATTCTCCTTTTAAGAACTTTTTAGGGTTACTTGCATCTAAATATGATTTTAATGTTGAAATTGCTTCTTTAAACCTTATAATTGTATCTTCCAATACTCCTGCTTTACTGTGCGCGTAACATAAATTAAAAGTAGAATTAACCATAATCCCTTCTTTTAATAATTCTTGCCTTAACAAACTTAAGTATAAAAATTTTTCAATAGGAGGATTATCTATAATTATCTGAGGCCACCAATCAATATCTGATATTCTCATAAATGAAATCATATTATTAGCTTCACAAATATTATTAAGCTCTTTAATTAAAGACTTACCAAACTTTCTAGTTGCCTTAACTGCATTATGTTTTGTCATTTTATCAATAGTTGCTATAGAAGCGGCTAAAGATATTGTTTCACCTCCAAAGGTTGATGAAAAAAATATTTCTTCCATTAATTTCATAATTTTTCTAGGTCCCACTATAGCCGATAAAGGATAACCATTTGCCATAGCTTTACCAAAACATGATAAATCAGGTTTAACTCCATATTCTAATTGGGCTCCACCCATATTTATTCTAAACCCACTAATAATTTCATCAAATATTAATACTACTCCATTAGCCGTACATAATTCTCTAATTCTTTTTAAAGCACTGATGTCAGTTTTTACTAAACCTGCCGGCTCAAGTATTACAGCAGCAAACTTATTCGGAAATTTTTTAAATAAACTATGTAAACTATCTGCATCGTTAAAATTAAATTTATGAGTAAGGGACTGTACTTTTTTAGGCACACCTA
>JGI20155J14468_10003448_pt1 | contig 11003 bp, 13 predicted proteins | sample COG_05_FD_14468 | JGI IMG/M metagenome (IMG submission 14468)
AGAACTAATAGAAATTATATCAGGAGCAGAGAGTTTATAATTATGAGCAAAGGAACAATTACACAAGTTATTGGAGCAGTAGTAGACGTAAAATTTGGTGGAGATCTTCCAGAAATTTTAACAGCCTTAGAATGCAAAAATGGAGACAACAGACTAGTTTTGGAGGTTGCTCAGCATTTAGGAGAATCTACTGTTAGAACAATTGCAATGGATGCTACTGAGGGATTAAAAAGAGGTGATGAGGTGACAAATACTAAAGCACCGATTCAAGTTCCAGTTGGCCCTGAAACACTGGGTAGGATTATTAATGTAATTGGAGAGCCAATTGATGAAAGAGGTGAAGTAAAAACAAAAGAAAGCTGGCCTATTCACAGAGCTGCACCAGAATTTAATGAACAATCTACAGAAACAGAAATATTGGTTACAGGTATTAAGGTAATTGATTTGCTAGCACCGTATGCAAAAGGTGGAAAAATTGGACTATTTGGTGGAGCTGGAGTTGGAAAAACAGTTTTAATTATGGAATTAATCAATAACGTTGCAAAAGCACACGGTGGATTTTCAGTCTTTGCTGGAGTTGGAGAAAGAACTAGAGAAGGAAATGATTTATATCACGAGATGATAGACTCAGGAGTTATTAAAAAAGATGGAGCTGGATCTAAAGCTGCGCTTGTTTATGGACAAATGAATGAGCCTCCAGGAGCTAGAGCTAGAGTTGCTCTTACAGGATTAACTGTAGCTGAGTACTTTAGAGATCAAGAAGGTCAAGACGTTCTTTTTTTCGTTGATAATATTTTTAGATTTACACAAGCAGGTTCTGAGGTGTCAGCCTTATTGGGAAGAATACCATCAGCTGTTGGTTATCAGCCTACGCTTGCAACTGATATGGGTAACCTTCAAGAAAGAATTACCACTACTAATAAAGGATCAATTACTTCAGTACAGGCTATTTATGTACCTGCTGATGATTTAACTGACCCTGCACCAGCAACTTCATTTGCTCACTTGGATGCAACTACAGTTCTCTCAAGACAAATTGCAGAAATAGGCATTTATCCCGCAGTTGACCCACTTGACTCCACTTCAAGAATTTTAGACCCCAGAGTCGTTGGTGATGAACACTATAGAGTTGCCAGAGAAGTTCAAAAGATCTTACAAACTTATAAATCACTTCAAGATATCATAGCTATTTTGGGTATGGATGAATTATCTGAGGAAGATAAATTAGTTGTAGCTAGAGCAAGAAAAATCCAAAGATTTTTATCTCAACCATTTTTTGTTGCAGAAGTGTTTACTGGTTCACCAGGTAAATTAGTTGATTTAGACTCAACAATAAAAGGTTTTGCTGCAATTTGCAAAGGAGATTATGATCATCTTCCAGAAGCAGCTTTTTATATGGTTGGAACTATAGAAGAAGCAATAGAAAAAGCTGAAAAAATGGCTAAGGAAGCAGCCGCTTAATGAGCGAAGAGTTTAAAGTTGAAATAGTAAATCCTGAAAAATCTTTTTTAATTAAAGAAGACGTTTCTGAAGTTGTTATACCTGCTTTTGAGGGAGAAATGGGAATACTTAAAGATCATATTTCTATTATTTCATTTTTAAAGCCAGGTATAATTAAGATTTTATCAAAATCTGGTAATAAAAATTATTATGTTGAGGATGGAATCGTTGAATTTAAAAATAATAATTTATCAATTTTAACAAGTTCAATATTTAGTCTTACTGATATAGATAAATCTAAGCAACAAGCTTTGATTAAATTAGCGGAAGATGAAGCAAACAATCCCAAAATTAATGATCAATCCAAGTATTTAGTTGATCAAAAAATTGAAGTATTAAAAACACTTAATTAATTAGCTTTTTAACTTTTTCTTTAAGTTCCTTGTAAACATGCAATTTAAAGTCAACAACTAGCTCCGTGATTTGATTAAGATCTACCCACTGCCAATCTAAGAATTCAGGATTTTTAGTTTTAATATTAATTTCATCATCTTCACCAGTAAATCTCATTAAGAACCATTTTTGTGTTTGACCTTTGTATTTACCTTTCCAAATAATTCCCAATAAATGATCGGGCAAATAATATGTAGTAAAACCGTCTAATTCATCAATCAGTTCAATATTTTTAATGCTAGTTTCTTCTTTTAGTTCTCTATAAGCCGCGGTTATAAAGTCTTCTCCTTTATCAACGCCACCTTGTGGCATTTGCCAGAAATTTTTTGAATTATCTATTCTTTTAGCTACAAAAACTTGGTTTTTTTTATTGAGCACAACAATACCAACACCACTTCTAAGTGGAAGATTTTTGAACTTACTTTCCATTTTATCCGTTTAATAGTTTAATTGCGTATTTAAGTTGATTATCAGTTTCTGATCTAATTTTAAATTCATCACCTTCTTCATCAATTTCAATGTCTGGATTTACACCTACTTCAGAAATTGATTTTCCTGAAGGTAAGTAATACTTTGCTACAGTAAGTCTAATCGCTCCTTTGTTCTTTAATGGCATAATTGACTGGACCGAACCTTTCCCATAACTATTTTCACCTAATATTATTGCTCTTTTATGATCTTTTAAAGCTCCAGCAACTATTTCTGATGCAGATGCTGAGCCATAATTTATTAACACAACCAGGGTTTTACCGTTTGTTAAATCTCCTTTTGTTGCAAACCATTTTCTATTTTCAGAAGCCTTTCTACTTTTTGTTGATACAATTTCACCATTGTCTAGGAAGAAGTCTGAAATTCTTATTGCTTGTGATAATAAGCCTCCTGGGTTATTTCTTAAATCTAAAATATATGCATTGACATTTTTATTTTTTTCTAAATTTTTGATCTCAGTTTCTATTTGTTGACCACTATTTTCATTAAATGATGTTAATCTTATATATCCAATATTATTTTCTAATAGATCAGTTTTAACAGATTGTATTTCTATAATTTCTCTAACAATATTAAATGATAGGGCTTTTTTTTCTCCTCTTCTTTTTATAGTTATTTCGATGCTAGAGCCTACGGGTCCACGCATTAGATCAACAGCCTCACTAAGAGATTTACCTTGCACCTGGATATCTTTAATCTTAACAATATAATCTCCTGCTTTTATACCTGCCCTAAAGGCTGGAGTATCATCAATTGGAGAAATTACTTTTACCACACCAGACTCCATACTTACTTCGATTCCCAGTCCTCCAAATTCTCCACTAGTTTCTGTTTGCATTTCACTAAAAATTTCAGGCGACATGTAAGATGAGTATGGGTCAAGAGATTGAAGTAATCCATTGATAGCAGAATCCATACTTTTTGATTGATCTATCTCATCAACATATTCTTCGTTAATTTTTTTTAATACTTCGCCAAATAGGTCAATTTTTTTATAAATATTATTTTCTGCAGAAATTGACGTAACCTCAAAAAAAAAATAATTTAAAAAAAAAATTGTTAGAAAAATTTTTTTTTTCATATCATCACTTTTTCTTTTGGTATTAATTCTGACCAAATTTTTTCTAATTCATAAAATTTTCTTTTTTCAGGATGAAATATATGAATTATAAGATCTATTCCATCCACCAATTTCCACTCACTACTTTCCTTACCTTCAATTCTTGAGTCTCTTAGTCCATTATCTTTAAGTTTTTCTAAAACTTGTTCTGATAAAGACTGAATATGTCTTGAAGAAGTTCCACTAGCTATAATCATGTAATCTGCTATTGAGCTTTTATCTTTTAAGTCGATGCTTATTATGTCTTGAGCTTTATTAGAGTCTAAGGTTTTAATTATGATAGTTTTTAGATTTGAAATTTTATCCATTAATTAAATTTAGACTATCAAATTTTTCTCAATTGAGAAGATGAAATGTTGACTTTATTAAACTCAACAAAAGTAGCCTGTTTTTCATTCAGGCTCTTATATGCCTTAGAATTTAATGATTTTTTTTTATAACCATGACGATCAAATATTATAACATTTGCTCTTTTAATAATTTGTTTCCATTTGTGCCATTTGTGAAAATGGACTAAATTGTCCGCACCCATTAAAAAAAAGAGATCATTCTTTTTATTTTTACTCAAGTATTTTATTAAATCAGAAGTTTTATTAGAATTAATAATATCTTCAAAAAATTTTACTTTAATTAATTCATTGGAACCGATAATTTTTTTACAAATAGATATTCTTTTTTTTAAATTATTTGTACTTTTTTCTTTAAAAGGATTTTGGTTAGTAATAGCCCATATAACAAATTTTAAATTAAATTTTTTAAGAGCAGTTTTTGATATTATTAAATGCCCCTTGTGTGCAGGGTCAAAAGATCCTCCTAGAATTCCAATTTTAACTTTTTTTATTTTTAATTTAGTTTCTAGTTTTGCCATTGCTTGAAACTTGATATTTATAAGAAACAAGTTGGTTTAAACCAACAGGACCTCTTGGTGGAAGAGTATTCGTTGAAATTCCAACTTCTCCACCAAAGCCGAATTCTCCACCATCTGCAAATTGAGTAGAAGTATTATGCATCGCAATTGAACTTTTTACTTCTTTTAAAAATTTTTTAGCAGATTTTAAATTTTTAGTAATTATTGCATCAGTATGCATTGTTCCATACTTATTAATATGATTTATTGCTTCATTAATATTTTTTACAGATTTTACAGAGACTATAGATGATAAATATTCTCTAGACCAATCACTTTCTTTGGCTATCTTGATTTTTCTTTTATAAAATTTTTTAATTTGATTATCACCAATAATTTTACAGCCATTTTCTTCAAGGTAAGACAATACTGGATTGCAAAATTTTTTTAATATATTTTGATGGATTAAAATAGTTTCAGTTGCACCACATATTGCAGTATTTCTTAACTTGGCATTAAGGATAATTTTTTTGGTCATTGATAAATCAGCCTTTTTGTCAATATAAGTATGACATATTCCTTCAAGATGACCAATAACTGGTATTTTTGATAAATCTTGTACTTTTTTTACTAAACTTTTACCTCCTCTAGGAATAATTACATCAACATATTTTACCATTTTTGTTAATAAATAATCAACTACTCGTCTATTTCTGTAATCAATAAATTGAACAAAGTTTTCATCTACTTTATTTTTTTTAAGAGCTTTTCTAAATAAATTAGCAAAAATTTTGTTTGAATGATGTGCCTCTGACCCACCTTTCAGAATAACTGGATTACCAGATTTAAAACATAATGATGCAACATCAGCGGTTACGTTAGGTCTACTTTCATAAATTATTGCAGCAACTCCAATTGAAGTTGTTACTTTTGCTATATTTAAACCATTGGGTCTTTTCCAGCTTTCTAATACTTGATCAACCGGATCTTTAAATTTACTGATTAGCTTTATAGAATTTATAATTTGTAAAATTTTCTCTTCATCAATTAAAAGTCTTTTAATCAAATTTTCTCTTAATTTTTTAATCTCAGCTTGTTTTAAGTCTTTTTTATTTTCCTTGATGATATTCAATTGGTTATTAAATATTAAATCACAATAATCATATAATACTTTATTTTTTTTTTTAGATTTAATAGTTTTAAGGGAGGTTTTCCGTGCTAGTTTTCCCAATTTGAGCAAATAATCTTTCATTAAATTTCTACCATGTCGTCTTTATGTACAACTTCTGATTTTGCAGTATATCCCAATATTTTTTCAATTTCTTTAGAATGATAACCTATTATTTTTTCTATCTCATTTGATGAAAACGAGCATAAACCTCTTGCACATTCATTATTAGCTTTGTCCAATATTTTTATGTGATCACCTTTATTAAATTTACCACTTACTTTTTTAATACCAGCTGCTAATAAACTTTTACCATTTTTTAGAGCTTTTTTGGCACCTTCGTCTATAATTAGCTCTCCTTTTGGAGATATAGAGCTAATGATCCATTTTTTTCTAGCATCTAGTTTAGAAACTTTCGATATAAATAAAGTACAAATATTTTTTTTAATAATCCTTTCAATTGGATTTAAGTATATACCATTAGCTATAATCATATTACATCCTGATAGTTGACAGATTTTTGCTGCCTCTATTTTTGTGCTCATTCCGCCACTTCCAAATTCATTATTTCCTTTAAGATTAATGTTTTTTAAATCTTCACTTAAGTTTTCTATTTTTTTTATTATTTTAGCATCTTTAAAATTTTTTGGATTTTTTGTATATAGTCCATCTACATCAGACAACAGAACTAAAGTATCTGCATTAGTTATTTGTGCAACTCGCGATGCAAGTCTATCGTTATCACCATATTTGATTTCAGTTGTAGCTGTAGTGTCATTTTCATTTACAATAGGAATAAAATTAAGATCAAATAAATTTTCAAATGTCCTTTTGGCATTTAAAGATCTTCTTCGTTTTTCAGTGTCCTCAAGGGTTAGTAAAATTTGAGAAATATTTAAGTTATATTTAGAAAAAATATTTGAAAATAAATTCATCAATTCAATCTGTCCAATAGAGGCTACAGCTTGACTTTTATCTAACTTAAGACTGTTTTTATTATAATTCATTTTAATACAACCCAAAGCAATAGCACCTGAACTAACTATTATGATCTTTTTATTTTTAGATTTTAATTCTTTAATATCTTTAGCAAAACTTGATAACCATTTTTTTCTTATTTTTTTATTTTTATCTACTAACAAGGCAGATCCTATTTTGATGACAATTATTTTTGAATTTTTAAGAAACATATGAAATTAATTTTGCTTTAATTTTAGAAACTGATTCTTTTTTAAAAGTTGATAATGTTAAAACTTCACCATTTATCTTCTTTGAAAACTTATCTTTAATTTCTTCCGCTTGCTCTTCATCAATCAGATCAGTTTTATTTAAAACTATTAACTCTCTTTTTTTTAAAAGATCGGGGCTGTAGTTTTTAAGTTCATTTTTGACTTGATGATAGGCTTCTTCCAAATCATTATTGGTAATATCTATTAAATGCAAAAGAGATTTGCATCTTTCAATATGTTTTAAAAATTGAACACCAAGTCCGGTTCCTTCGTGTGCTCCTTCTATTAAACCTGGAATATCTGCGATTGTTATTTCTTTATCATCATACGAAGCCACCCCAAGGTTTGGATTTAAAGTTGTAAACTGATAGTTAGCAATTTTAGGATTTGCATTTGTGATTGATGCTAGCAAACTAGACTTACCAGCATTAGGCAATCCTATTATTCCAATATCAGCTATTGTTTTTAATTGTAACCAAATTGTAAATTCTTCACCTAGACTTCCTTTAGTAAACTTTTTTGGTGCTCTATTGGTAGAGCTTTTAAATCGTGTATTACCTAATCCACCCCTTCCTCCTATAGCGGCAATAAATTCTTCACCTGACTTTATAAAATCATAAATCAAAGTTTTATTATCTTCTTCAAATACTTGAGTGCCTAATGGAACTTTTAGAATTAAATTTTTTCCACATTTTCCAGTACGATTTTGACCCATTCCATTTTCACCTCTCTCTGCCTTATGATGTTGCTGATATCGATAATCTATTAGAGTGTTTAAATTTTGCTCGGATCTAAGTATTATTGAGCCTCCTTTACCACCATCTCCACCATCAGGGCCACCGTATTCAATAAATTTTTCTCGTCTGAAACTCGGTGAGCCGCTACCACCATCACCAGCTTTAACATATATCTTAACTTGATCTAAGAATTTCATAATACAACATCTATTTTAGTTGTACTATTAATTGGGTTTTACTGAAACAAAAGTTCTATCTGCTTTAGTTTTCTTGAATACTACTTTCCCTTTAACAACTGAAAAAATTGAATGATCTTTACCCATACCTACATTTTCACCCGGGAATATTTTAGTTCCTCTTTGACGAACAATTATATTTCCAGGAATAACAGCTTCTCCACCATATTTTTTCACACCAAGTCTACGTCCCGCACTATCTCGTCCGTTTCTAGATGATCCACCTGCTTTTTTTGTTGCCATAAAACTTACCTTATTATTTTTTTATTTCCTTAACTACTTCTGCTTTTTTAACAGGTGTAGTTTTTTTTTTAGCCTCAGATAAAACTTTACCATCTTTTGAAAAAATTTTGTTAATTTTTATCATAGAATATACTTGTCTATGGCCATTTTTTCTTCTTGAATTGTGTCTTCTTCTTTTTTTGAAAATTAATATTGTTCTATTTTTACCATTTTCAACTAAGTTAGCCTCAACTTTAGCTCCAGCTACAGTTGGAGAGCCAATTTCAATTATTTTATCATCTCCATAAGCAAGGATTTCTTTAAATTCTATCTTTGAATCAGGTTTTGTATCTGGTAATTTTTCAATTTTTAGTATTTCACCAGACTTAACTTTGTATTGTTTGCCACCTGTTTGTATTATTGCGTAAGACATAGTATTAAATGTTAAAATTAGTAAAACGCAATATAGTCCGAGCCTCTATATAGTCAAGCTGAATAAATTAAAAATTATCCTTTAAATACCTTAATTTTGTGAAACTTTTTACATCATTAGCTCTAAGAAATATATTGCAGTTGAGTTCATCTTCTATAGTGCTAGGTATAGTGGGAACATCACTATCTTTCTTTTTTTTTATTTCCAAAATCTTATTGATCAAATTTTTATTTAAAGGATCGTGCTTAATACAAAATTTTGAATTTTGCAGGGTATATTCGTGGCCGCAATATATTTTTGTCTCCAACGGTAGAGTCTTAAATTTACTTAAAGACTCATACATTTGATTACAAGTTCCCTCAAATATCTTCCCACAACCTAGGGAAAAAAGCGTATCCCCAGTAAAAATTTTTTTTTCTTTAAAAAAATGAAAAGCAATATGACCAGTAGTATGACCCGGAATATGATAAATTTGAGCTTCAAAACTATTCTTTTTCCAAATCTGATTATCCTCAAGAAGAATATCAATTTCTGGAATACGATCTTTATCTCCTTTAAAACCAATCACTTCACATTTATATTTTTGTTTTAATTCAAGATTTCCACCAACATGATCGTAATGATGATGAGTATTTAGAATATATTTTAGATTTATTTTTTTATTTTTAAGAAAATTGATTATAGGTTTTGCTTCACTTGGGTCGACCACACATGCTATTTGCTCTACTTCATCAATAATTAAATAACTATAGTTATCTTGAAGACATCTAATTATTTCGATTTTCATTTATTTTTCAATTAAAAAAATACCAAGTTCTCCAAATAAATTTTTTAAAAATAAATTTGAGCTATTTATATTTGAAACATCTTTATTGACTAACGCTAAAGATTTAAAAATCTTGAAATTGATAATTTTTGAAAATTTTACAAAGTCTTTAATAGTACACATATGAATATTTGGTGTGTTATACCAATTATTAGTTAGTGAATTTGTAATTGGCATTGTTCCTTTAATTAATAAATTCAGTCTCACCTTCCAATGTCCAAAATTTGGAATTGTGATAATAGCTTTTTTTCCAACTCTTAAAAGTTCCTTAATTACAATTTCGGGATTTATAAATGCTTGTAAAGTTTGACCTAGAACAACATAATCAAAAGAGTCATTTGGAAATTGTTTCAAATCAAATTCAGCATTACCTTCGATGACTGTTAATCCTTTTGAGACACAGATTTGAACTTTCTCTTTTGAAATTTCAATTCCTCTTATATCTACATTTTTATCAATTTTTAATAATTCCATTAAAGTTCCATCATCGCATCCAACATCCAAAACTCTTGAATTTTTTTCAATTATATTCGTAATTATTTTATATTCAGATTTCATAATTATTTTTCATTATAGGATTTATCTAAAAAATTTTTAAGTGCTTTCAAAAAATCTGGAACATCTAGTAAAAAAGAATCATGTCCCTTATCGGATTCTATTTCAACAAAACCTACATTTGCTCCAATTGCATTTAGGGCAATTACAATATCTTTATTTTCTTGAGTTGGGTAAAGCCAATCAGAAGTAAAAGATATTATAAAAAATTTTGCTTTTGTATTTTTAAAAGCATTGGATAAATTACCATCATATTGTTTGACTAAATCAAAATAATCCATTGCTCTAGTAATATAGAGATAACTATTAGCATCAAATCTATCCACAAAAACTGAACCTTGATATCTTAAATAACTCTCTATTTGAAAATCAGCATCAAAACCAAATTTAAGATCATCTCTTTCTTGTAATTTTCTTCCAAATTTTTCTTGAAGACCTTTTTTAGATAAATAAGTAATATGTGCAGCCATTCTAGCAACAGCCAATCCTTTATCAGGAACAGTATTATTTAAATTATATTTTCCATTTAACCAATTATGATCAGCTGCAATGGCTTGTCTGCCAAGTTCATTAAATGCAATATTTTGAGCTGAATGACTAGATGTACAAGCAATAGGTATTGCAGTTTTTGCTTTATCTGGAAAATTACTGATAAATTGTAAAACTTGCATTCCACCCATAGAACCTCCAATAACAGCAAAAAGTTTATTAATCCCGAAAAAATCTAACAAATTTATTTGAGCGTTAACCATGTCATTTATTGTAATGACAGGAAAATCAGTTCCATATATTTTTTTTGTTTTTGGATTTTCGTGACTAGGGCCAAAAGATCCCATGCATCCACCAATTACATTTGCACAAATTACAAAATATTTATTTGTATCAATAGACTTATTTGGACCAACAGCATAAGACCACCAACCATCTTTTTTAGTTATTGGATTTATACCTGTTACAAATTGATCCCCAGTTAACGCATGAAAGACTAAAATAGCATTATCTTTATTATCATTTAATGAACCATAAGTTTCATAAGCTAATGGAAAGTCATTGATAGTTTGACCACAGTCAAGTTTAAGTGGTTTTTTTATAATTAATGTTTTTATATTTTCTTTAATATTCATAATCAAAGTCTGAAATTTGAATTGAGAGAAAAAAAACTTTTTTAGCGGTTTTTTTAAAGCGCTCGCAATTCAGGTAAATCAGCGCATAAATTTTGTACAAGAAGTTATTTAGTATGTCAATTTT
>JGI20155J14468_10003469_pt1 | contig 10951 bp, 18 predicted proteins | sample COG_05_FD_14468 | JGI IMG/M metagenome (IMG submission 14468)
ATGGATGTTAAAATTGATAAATTAACTCCAGAACAAGTAAAATACGCAAATAACTGGTAAAGAGTTAGTCAGTTTAGTTAAACAATCTTAGGCACGATTTTTGTAATTACGGTAATTTACAGAATATTTTCTGATTTTAAAAAAGAGCTTTTCTAATTCCGTTACGAACTCTAGGGCGGAGTGATTTTTTTATAATTAATTTCTTAATGTTGACAAAAATTAATAGATTAGAGTTTTTGAAATGTTATTTTTGCTTTGATCAAGGCTGATTTTTTAGAATTTCTTTTTTTATTTCTATTTATGATTCATTTTGTCTGAAGCATAAGTTGGAAATAATGATGGAATCCAAGCATGAATGAATAATGCCATAGACATAGACATAGCTCTCCACCAATGAGATTTGTAAGTGGTATTGTTTTCTTTAAGGTGTTTAGCCAGATCCATTTTTTGTTTTAGAGAATCACTAATTGTTGAATCATGTTTTGGATGTTGATTTGTGCTCATAATATGATATTTCTTAAATTACATTTAACTTACAGGTATTATTTGCAATCATTTGCAATTAATGACTAAAAGAAATAGTTACAGATTCATCCGATTCTATAACATTAGAATCACAATTTAATGTAGATGAGACTACTGCAGTTAAAAATGAGGCTATGTAAACTGAACCTTTTTTTCCAAAATTATGACGTATACTCATAGATACTTTGTTATCAGATTGCTCAAGATCACAATGCCCATAACCACACCGTTCACAATAAATTTTCATAAACATAGATACATTTTCTGATGTAATTTCTTTCCATTTGAATAATATGAATTCCTTAGGTTCCTTTGAACCTGCATCCAATGCCAAAAGCTTGAGTTCATGTACATCTGTTTTATCTAAAAACATTTTGAATACTTTCTTACTCATTTTCATTACTCCAAATTTTTCCATATAAACATCCAAACCTAAATAATTTCCAAAAATTTGATTAGCTAAAATATTGAGACTAATTTGTTGTTCTTTTGCAATTTTTCTTAGATGTTCATCTAAATCTTCATCTATTCTAAAAGTAATTGTACTGGTATTTTTTTTAATCATATTTTTTATCGTACATGTTTTTAAAATGTTGTACATATAAGTAACTCATTTAATTTTCTGATTTTAAAAACGAGTATTAAATTGTCATATGTGATTCTAGGGCGGAGTGAGTTTTTTTAATTATAATGTATAGTAATTGTTATAATCATAAAATACAAAAATGAACATCTTGTGCAAACCGTTTCTAAGTATTGTTTTATCATTGATTATGCTTACTGGCATGTCTGCCGGTAACATAGTGTATGCTCAAACAGAGGACGTCAAAAAAGATGATTCAGTAGAAATTCAAATTAATGAAATTGAAAATGATAATGAGCGAAGAAGTTTAGAGGATATCAATGAAATAGAAGAAGAAATTGAAATAGAAGTAGAGATTGAAGATGGGATTGCAAAAATAAAGATTGAGATTAAAGACAAAAAATTAGATTTTAAAATTATATGGGTTGATAAACAGACCACTATCAAAGAAATTGCTTTACGAACGGATTTATCCATAGAACAAATTTCTAGTTCCATATCATTTGAATTTGAAGAAAATAACAAGCGAGTAGAATACGAGGAAGACCGAGATAATGATGAACAAGATGATCCTGAAAAACAAGCTAAACTAGAAGAAAAAATACTCAAAAAAATAGCAAAAGTACAAGAAAGATTAGCTGAAAAACTAACCAACCTGGAAGAAACACTAACTGAAAAGACAAAACTTTCAGAAGAACGTGCAAACAAAATACTTGAGAAGATACAAAAAGGGACCCTAAAAACAGACCAACGAGTACAAAAATTATTAGATAAATATCAAAGTGGCAAATATTTTGGCAATATTGAAAATAAAGATACAGTAATCCAACCCTTTACAATGTCTTTTGAGGGAACTGCAGTAGAAATTAGTGATTCTTCAAATATACATACTCTAAGTGGAGAATTATTTCTAGAGAATCAAGTGACTGGAAATCATGTTAAAAAATTCCGCGTAACAGGAGGGGAATTGTTGGTGGGAGATATTGAAGTTTATGATGTTATATTTGGCAAGGCAAGAACATACTCATCAGGATCTGGCGGTGAAAATGAGTCTATGATCATAATTGCTCAAACCTCAGATGGTGTAGATGTTAAAACTTTGAAACTAAGCATTGATCTTTCTGAAGAATTAACTTCAGAATTTAATTCTACAGACATTAAAATTTTATTCCCACAAAGTAAGATTTCAAGTCAATGGTTTCTAAGTGGTATTGGAAGTATAGAGGTAACTGAAACAATGGAAAATCCAAGTACCGAAATTATTGTTACGGAATCCAACGTTACAGAACCTGACAACATACCACACACTACAACACTTTCAATTTCAGTTTCACAAGAATCCTATGTTAGAGATGATGAAATAATAATTTCAGGATTTGTTGGAGAACTTTTTGAGAATACCCCAGTAATTATTCAAATAATTACAAACTATGATTTAGTTGAAATTGCTCAACTGAATGTAATGTCTAATGGGAAATTTTCACATAGTATTCAGGCAACTGGAACTCAATGGCAGATAAGTGAAATGTACACTGTTAAAGCGTTTTATGGTGGAAACAATTTTGTGCAAACATCGTTTGAGTTTTTAGCAGAGTAAATATTTTAAAAGAATTAAAGATTTTCTTATTTAATTACCAACTCTAAAGTGAGTTTTTTAATTACCAGCACCAAAACAAAAAGCAGAATTTTGGCTCATCAGTTTTAATTATTTTACAAATTCCATCTACTAATTTGGTTCCAGCACCACATTGAGGTTTGATTTCCTTCTCGGCAATTGGTTCAGGAGTATATGTTATTGATTGTACTTTTGGAGCCTCTAATGGTTCGTCAAGAATTTGTTCTTGTATTGCAATTGATTCCTCAATAGTTTGAACAATTTGTGTTACAGATGGTTCTGAGACAATAGTGATTTGTTCTGATGTAATAATTGGCAAAGTCATTCCTTGTTGCTCAGATGTGTATCCTGTTTCCCCAGTGTATGATTTACTAATGGATTTGTCATGAATGTAAAATGTTTCACTAAAGGAATCACGTTTGTTTTGAATTGAGATGTTAAATTTTTCATCAGATTCATCTAAGAATCCTGAATATACTACAATCCTATCATCAAGTAATGGTTGATCTGTTGATAATCCCAAAATACTTTGTTGCATTGGAGTTGTCATTTTGGTTTGTATTGAACCACATGTGGAATATGCATGAACTTGAACTTCATTTGTTTCATTATCATACATCACCTGATACACTCTTAGAGAATTATTCTTTCCAAATCCGTTTGAATCACAGTTATTTTTTCCACCTCCTGAACTAGAACTAGAACTAGAACTAGAACTAGAACTAGAACTAGAACTAGAACTAGAACTAGAACTAGAAAGACTGTAAATGTTTGACTCTGTACTTTTGTTTGATAATGAATCTCTTGCTACATTTTTTTCAATTTGTACTATAACAGATCCATCAGATGTTATATCTACATTAAATGTATAAGTTGAACCAGATCCTGCAAAGTTAGAAACTACACTAGTTGAATTACCAGTTTTTGTGATATCACCAATAACAAAATCAGATACAGATTCAGAAAATGTGACGGTGTAGCTTAGTGTAGATGAGTTTACCGTAGCCCCACTGGATCCAGATGAAGAGGTGATTGTTACAGTTGGACCTACACCGTCAGTTGCAACTGCACTTTCGCCATCAGATACCTCATTACCAGGTGCCCCATCATCCACAGTTCCATTTGCTGCAACGTATGTTACAGTTGGAGTAGATGTTGTATCTGTAATTCCAGAAAATATTATTGTCATAGAGTCAGAATTTGCAGGATCAGACGTTGCAGTTACAGTTCCACTAGATACAGTCCATGCTGAGGTTTCATTTGAAGAATCCGCATCCACATCTTCTGAGAATGTAATGGTAATGACATCCACTGCAGTTCTTTCAGCAGTAAATGTTGGAGAAAGTCCATCTGTTGCAGTTAAAGTGGTGGGACACATGGTATTTCCAACAAGATCTGAAATAGAATTTGAAGCACAACTTCCAGATCCTCTAGTTACTGTAGGAGTATCTCCAGTATCTATTGCAGAATTAAGTGTAAGAGTTACAACTCCTGCTGAATTTTCTGCAGCAGCACTAACTCCATTACTGCCCTGAATTCCAAAATCACTTGCATTAATTGTACTTGCATCTAAATCCTCACTAAATGTTACATCAATTCTAGTAGTAGTTACAGTAATAGCTGAATCCATTGTTGGAGCAGTATTATCCCCTCCATTATTTGTAACGCTAGTGGTGCCACTTGTTAAAGAAGCATNTCCATGAGAATTTTGTATCTCACCGCTAACTTCCAAAGTAATTGTACCAACACTCACATCCCCGCTAAGTGTTATCGTTGCCTCTCTATTTCCAGTACCCGTAGCTGAAGAAATAGATAGTCCAGACACTCCATCACCGGATATGGAAAAATCTGATCTACTAACACTAGTTTGATTTATGTTGTGTCTAGAGGAAAAAGTAACAGTGATCTCATTAGTTGCAGAAGTTATGGCACTTGATATTACAGGAGCGTTAGCATGACCATAGGCTAAATTTCCTTCAAAGAAGAGATTGGCACTTGTGAAAGAAGATGAAAATAATATAATAATTAAAAATATTCTAAGACTATCATTCAATAGTTGAGCCTTCTTGTTTCTTTTCAGATTCTTTGAATGCATTTACGTCGTCGGTAGTTTTGGTTTTACAAGAACCAAATCTTAGTTTTTCAATTATTTTTTTTAACATACTTTCTATAGTTTGTCTCCGGTATTATACCAGGATATAATCAATATTACTAAAAATTTAATAAACAAAATATTAATTAAAAATAATTTTTTTAATAAAAAAACTTGTGTGTGACAATGTAAAACATTGTAAAATTAAAAATTTTGAAATCCATGTATTGCAATGTAATACATTGTAAAATTAAAAATTTTGAAATCCATGTATTGCAATGTAAAACATTGTAAAATTAAAAATTTTGAAATCCATGTATTGCAATGTAAAACATGTATTAACACCTTTCTTTACATTTTTGTAGTGACCATCAGCGTAAGACTAGGTAAAAAAATTGAAGATCAACTAAGATCTGATGCAAATGAACAAAATAAAAACATCTCAGATATTGTCAATGATGCATTAGAAAAATATTACAACCAGTACAAATACTTTGATTCAATCCATGCACTCCCTTTAGATCCTGTTGTCCTGGCAGAATTTTTCAAACTTGCAGACACTCCAGAAAAAATTCAGAAAATTGCAGCTGCAGGAGCCATTATGACAAACAAATTCATCTCATACCATGAACCATCAAACAACTCTCTTTCAGTACATCTGGAACTGGTAGAAAAATTTCTTAAGATTCATTCAATTTATACAACAATTACAAAAAAATCTAACGTGACAATTATTGTGGGGGTTCATCCGTTTGGAAATGTCTTGTCCCAGATACTTTGCCAGGGAATTGCAAGTACATTGCAGCCTTTTGTGATATATGTTGAAACAAGTTTTGATGAAGGGACGTTCACAGTAGAAATGTCGCCAAAAGACTAAGTTTCATCGCGGAGTGACTTTTTTTAGAATAATCCATGTTATACTAAAATTAATTTTAAAAATTAAAATAAAAAAATTATTGGAATGGATCAATAAATGGACAGTTGAACATTCTAGAGAAAAGATCAAACAAAGGGGAAATTATTCTTGATAGTGAACAATCAAAGCATTTTCCATTACAGGCATTACTGCAATTATGTTTTCACCTTTTTCTGCTAGAAAGTCATTTACCACATCTTGAAGATATACTCCTTTAGATAGTGTCTTTGTTTCAAAATAACGAATTTTATGAATCATCTATATCCTGATGAAACTAATGTGTATTAAGAATTCAATCATCGTCTTCCCAACTGTTCTCTAACTATTGGGGAGCCATATGATCGATTTCATTAGGAGTCCTAATGGTAATGAATTTATGACACCGTGTACATTCGTATATGTCCTTGTATCCTGGCATTTTGACTTTGGCATCATGCAAACAAGTTTCTTGAGAAATTACACCATGTGTCAAAACTGTTTTAATTTCCCCTTTATGTAAAACCTAAAATCAATACATGTCTCAAATGTCATATTTTTACTATGTCGCATTACAATTCACTATCTCGTAATTTGTTATAGTCTAACATGATTTTTGGAAGCCTATCATCAGGATTAAGACTTATTTTGTGTTTTTCACAATAAAGAAGATAATTTGGCCAGTTCTTTTTGACCGTTTTCATAAAGTCTTCTCCAACCATCTTATCATACCAATCAATAATGTTAAAACCATAAGCAAAAAATTTTTCAAAGTATTTTGCAATTCCATTTGGAATTCTATCAGTAATATCCAAAAATGCTATTTCATCTACTGTATTGAGATAATCATTTGCATATCTCTTACAGTCATCTGTGGTTTTAAGAATAGAGTTTTTGTTAAGACGATTTGTTAAATCCTCATGAAATCCTCGTAATAATTGTGAGTATGTTGCATTGTTGCTTTGATGAATATTTTTCCATGTGATGGCAACCATTGCTGCAAGTATTGTTGCAGTTACAGAGCTCACCATTATTGCAATTACGGATAAATCTAGTAAATGTGGCATTTGCAATAAAATATTTTCAAAATTAAATAATATCATATTGTCCTTCTTTTAGCTTATGTTCTAATTGAGTATCCATGTCTCGTCAAGGCTCCCAATGACAATCACAATTACATCCTTCTTGACATCTAATTCTGTTGCAGTCAGAACATCTCTTTTGCATATATGATGGAGCAGTATTCATGATCTTACGTGCACGTTCATTATACTTAAGCTCAACAAAATGAAACTTTTTAACCGATAATGATGTAATATCAGTAACGTAGTGGTGTGAGTTTGCATATCTGTAAGGAAGGACTGAATTAACTACTCAGCTACGTAAAACTGGGGATTCTAAAATTTTGTATCTTAAATACTAGTACGCTATAATTATGTATGTTAAAAAATCTATTATCAAAACAAAACTTTCAATCAACAACTGATTGTCATACATGGAGAAACTAAATTTGTATTGTGCAAATTGTGGAAATCAAGCCAGTTGGAGAGATCCTAAATGTAACAAATGTAAAAAATTATTGCACCAAACAAATTGCAAGGCAAAGGCATCTGATTGCAAATGTCATGAAATTAATGAACAAGTGTGGATGAAAAAAAAGACTCCTAGTACTGTCTAAACTTTATTTTTATTAGATTCTTTTTCTAGACATGATTTACATAATTTTTCATTAATCATGCTGTTTTTTGGAATAAATTCATTTTCACAATTTATACATACATTAAGTAACCTTAACCCCTTAACTGTACTTTGATTATTTTTGGAATTTGTTTTTAGTTCATTTGGTTTTTCAATTGATTTGGAACCATCACTCATTCCTTTGATCACATCATCTAATTTGTTAATGTCTTCTGCTGATAGTTGTATCTTGAACTCATTATCTCTAGACATATTATTCATTTTCTTCTCATTTGAATTTACTTGATATGGAATACAAATTCAATTTTATTTTAAATTCATGAATTCTGTTTCTTATTGAGACTGTACTGGTTCCTGCAGCTTCTGCTATTAAAACTTGAGATTTTGACTCCCCTGTAATCACACATGCTGCATAAATTGCAGTTGCAGCAATGATTTCTGGATTTTTACCAGATACAATTCCTGCATCTTGGGCTGCATCTAAGATTTGAATTGCTTTACGAACTGTTTTTTCAGGTATGTTGATTTTACTTGCAATTTTACTAATTGATTTTATAGGATCAACTACAGACACTGTAAATTGTAATTCTCTAAACAGTATACGATATGCCCTTGCCAATTCTTTTCTTTGTATGACAAATTGTTTTGCAATTTCATTTAGACTTCTGCTGCAGTCCAGGTCCCTACATGATGCATATAGGCATGCTGCGGCAATTGATTTTACAGTTCTTCCACGAATAAGGTTTCTTTCTATTGCTTTTCTGTAAAAAAGAGATGCTCTTTCTATTAATGGATCTGGAAGGCCTAATTTTGACTGTACTTTATCAAATTCTTGTAGTGCTACTATTAGATTTTTATCTGCTGAATTTTTTGTATGTGTTCTACTATCCCATGTTCTAAGACGTTCCATTGAATATTTCATTGAAGTTGATAATGCTTTTCCAGATGAATCCTTGTTTACTGCACCAATAATTGTAGATAATCCTCTGTCGTGTCTTTTTAGTGTCAACCCTGGGCCTGTTCTGGAAGTGTTATTTGGGTCTGAAATGAGTTTCCATTCTTTTCCTCGGTCTTCGGCATTTTCTGAAATAACGTATCCACAATTAGAACATGCTATTTCTCCAATTACTGCATCTGTTACAAATTTAGATTCATTGCAGTAACCACAGTATGTTACATTTTTTTCCGACTTTTGTGAAATTGACAAAAATCTTCACTAACCCAAAACCTGTATTTTTTCAGACATACAATCTAAATGAGTTTCCTTATCTGTGTTTACTTCACATTTGTGACAAATAAACTCAATTGGTTTTTTACAAACATGGCAATTTGAATACACTTGCATTTCATAACCACATTTTCTACAAGATTTCATCAATTAGATTAAGCTGTCATTTGTATTAAAGTAGTGTAAAGTTAGTGTGTACTAACTTTATTTTTATTTTTGAGAATAAAATGACATAATGAATTATTTATGAGCTAGTAACATGACCATTGGAATCAAGTAGATTGCCACATGTTTGACATTCCCAATTATCACTATTATCTGCTTGAATATTTTTTATGTTTCTTGAAGTATTACAGACTTTACATTTGATAGATACTATTTTATTTTTTTTCACTGTTTTTGATTTGATGTTGTCTGAATGGGTTTTTTCGTGTTCACGAACTTTATCAAAAGTATAGGAAGTTCCATCCCACTTAAAATCACATTTTTTACAAGTGTATTTCATTTTGTTGAATCTTCTTTTTTATTTTCAGATTCTTTGAATTCATTTACATTGTCAGTGGTTTTGATTATACACGAACCAAATCTTAGTTTTTCAATTATTTTTTTAAACATACTTTGAGTAGTTCATCTATGGTATATACCTGATGTATTGAAAAAATTTCACGCCTAATTTTCTATAGATTTTTCATTATTCTATAAAGATTTTTTATTATTCTATAAAGAAAATAGGCAAGTATATATTTATCTTAATTATCTATATAGACATGACAAAACAAGAAAACAACCCAACAGTTACCGTTGCAAACGATGACAAAAAAGAAGAGCCAAAAAAAGACGAATCTGGTAAATCAAACAAATAGGATTAACACCCCCCATTTTTTATATGGGTTATTCTAATTCTAAAAATTGAATAAATATGTTGTAGATTGTTTTGTATAATTTTTAAATTCTTTTGAGGCTAAATTATTTTCAAAATTGTATTGCCCAAATTATTATGTGCATACAATGTGAAATAAACTGAGAGAAGAATCTTGTAAGCAAGAGCTTTTATGATGGGATTTGCTTTGTTGTACGTGGAAGATTTTATTATTTGTTCAAATTGTGGTTTATCTTACTCTACTGTTGAAAATGAATTATGTAGTCATTGCGGGTTTACCGTTAAAGCAAATTAAATTTCTTCATAACTCTTACGAGATTTTATAGTGATTCAAAAAGCAATCATCTTTAAGTGGAATGATGTAGTAATAAAACTATGACTAGAAAAATAGAAGAAGAATTGGCAGAAATGAATAGGTTGAAAAGATTAGAATTGGAATTCTTATTTTTCAAAACTCGAATGGATGAAACTATGTCACAGAAATTTCGTGATGCATTAACAAATAAAAATATCATTATTGAAGATTTGTATGTAGAGTAAGGATATTTGATTACTCCTGAGGTATTCTTTTCCTTTAATATCATAACATAGATTTCAAAATAGAATGAAATGCAACTTGTGTAATCAAGAAATGATGATATCTGATAGAATCATTGAATCAAAAGGGAATAGATACCATATAGTTTGTAAAAAACAACATGATATGGAATGGAGAAAAGTCAAAGGTTTGGATCGTAATTATTGATTTTCCAATTAATACTTACTCGTATTTCCCACGTACTCAAAATAAACCAGTTATAGCTAAGATGCCGTATTGTATCGTAAAATAAGTTGAGTTGAACTGAATAATTTCTTATGCTCTGAGTATTTAGTTTCATGAACTTGGCTAATCTTCATGGCAGCAAAAAAACGTGCTACAAGAAAAGCATCTAGAAAAACTACTGCAAAAGCCAAGAAAACTGTAAGAAGATCAAAACCAGCAAGTAAGGCAAAACGTAGAGCAACTCTAGTTGCAAACAAGCGAAAAAGAGAGCTTCTAAAAGCTACTAACAAGATCAAAAGCTTGAAAAAAGCACTAAGAACTGCAGAAAAATCTGCTAACAAAAAGAAAACAGTTTATCAAAAAGCCGTTAAACGAGCATCTCAAACTCAATAAGTCGAGTTTCACTCATTTTTTTTCTTTTTCTTTCCATACCTGGTTCGTCTCTATGACTCTGAATCTAATTTATACAAAATTTACAACACTCATATTTTTTTGACTTTGCATTCTCTAAAATATCTGGTGTAAAATATTCCCGATCTTTCATTTTACTGTAATAAACACCACATTCAGGTTTCACGTTTGCTAAGTGATGTACAATCATGGTTGCCTTATCTCCCATGTATCCTGCCATGATCTTATTTGCTGATTTCTATGAGAATATTCTCATCTTGCCAT